>Ga0073934_10000082_pt1 | contig 275122 bp, 195 predicted proteins | sample LarsenN4metaG_FD_76834 | JGI IMG/M metagenome (GOLD analysis project Ga0073934, IMG submission 76834) | Hot spring sediment bacterial and archeal communities from British Columbia, Canada, to study Microbial Dark Matter (Phase II) - Larsen... ...
ACGTTCCTCGCCATGGAACTCGGCGTTTCGGTGGAGAGCATCACGGCGATGGTGCTGGGAGGCCACGGCGACACGATGGTTCCCCTGGTCCGGTGCACGAGCGTGTCCGGCATTCCGCTCACCGAACTGCTCCCGAAGGAGAGAATCGACGCCATCGTCCAGCGCACACGGGACGGCGGCGCGGAGATCGTCAAGCACCTCAAGACCGGCAGCGCCTACTACGCGCCGTCGGCCGCGTCCGTTGAAATGGTCGAATCGATCCTCAAGGACAAGAAAAAGGTGCTGCCCTGCGCCTGCCTTCTCGATGGCGAATACGGAGTTCACGGCCTGTTCGTCGGGGTGCCCGCCAAGCTCGGCGCCGGCGGAGTGGAAAAGATTTACGACATTCAGCTCACGGCTGAGGAGCGCGCCATGCTCGACAAGAGCATCGGCGCCGTAAAGGAGCTCGTCGACGCTCTGCAAAGACTGGGCGCCTGAAAATCACCCGGGTCCGTTTGTCCGAAACAGCTAACCAAGGGAGGTCCTCATGGACGAATCAATGGTCAAAATCATTTGCGCGATCCTCGCGGTTCTCTGCGTCGTGATCATCATTGTCCGCCGCAAGGGGAAGAAGAGCACGGCGTCGCAGGACGACTTCTAGAACGCGGCGAGGACCGGAGTTCCGACTGCTTCTTTTCAGCCTGTGGCCGACACCGTCAACGCCAGGCGCCCGGAGATCCGTCCCCGGATTGACCCGCGGTACGCCTGCTTTCAACTCCGCGCAGCGAAGTCCAGGATACACCGGTGGGGTGTGTTCGCCGGAGAGGACATCCCGGCCAATCGCAAGGTGATCGAGTACACCGGCGAGATGGTCAGCCGCCGGGAGGCCAAGCGCCGCTCCGACGGCCGCGGCCTGGTTTACCTGTTCACCGTCAACAGCTACTGGTGCAAGGACGGCGCCGTCGGAGGCAGCGGCGCCGAACTGATCAATCACTCCTGCGATCCGAACATCCGCGCCGTGGTCATCAAGGGACACATCCTCTACATGTCGAAGCGCGCCATCCGGAAGGGCGAGGAACTTACCATCGATTACCACTTCGACCACGACGTCGAAAAGCACCCGTGCCGCTGCGGCGCGGCCAACTGCCGGGGAACCCTGAACGACCGGAAGTAGGTCCGCGGTGCGCTAAGCTGATCCGGTGTCTGCCGCTCCCATCCCGCAGATCTTCGATGATGAAGCCGTACGGAGGCGGATCCGGACGTCGCTTCGCGAGAGTCTCATTGTCGAAGCCGCGGCCGGCACCGGCAAGACATCCGAGCTGGTCCGCCGCATCGTCGCCGTCCTGCAATCCGGGCTCACCACCGTCGACCGCATCGTCGCCGTCACCTTCACCCAGAAAGCGGCCGGGGAACTGAAGCTCCGCCTTCGCCAGGGGCTCGACCGGCAGCGAGCCGCCACGCAGGATCCGGCCGAAGTCCGTTGCATCGAGGACGCCCTCGCCCGCCTCGAGGAGGCGTCCATCGGGACCATCCACGCCTTCTGCGCCCAGATCCTGCGCGAGCGCCCGGTCGAAGCCCGGGTGGACCCGGCGTTCCAGGAAGTTTCCGAGCAGGAGTCCGCCCGGCTGTTCGAGCGCGCGTTTCGCGGCTGGATCGAGCACCGGCTCAACGAATCGTCGCCCGGACTGCGGCGGGCGCTCGTGCGCCTGGCGTGGCGCGACATCCACGACGGAAACCGCCCGCCCATGGAGCAACTCGAGTTCGCCGCCCGTTCGCTGCTTGAATGGCGCGACTACCCCGCGCCCTGGGAGCGGATCCACTTCGACCGCACCGCGGAGATCGACCGGCTGGCCGCGTTCGTGCGCGACCAGGCGACCCGCCTGAGCACCGGGTTCCGGCCCGTGCACGAGTGCGCCGAATGGCTCGAGCGGTCCGAGGCGGCGCTCCACCGGGACTACGACACCATGGAGGCTCTGCTGCTCAAACTGCACCGCGAACTAAAGCGGATCAAGCGGAAAGGAGTCGAACAGCTTCTGGAGCCGATCGAAAAGTTCCGCGACAGCGCCGACGCCGACTTGGCCTATCTTCTCCGCGAAGAAATGCTCGACCTGGTGGACCGCTATGAGCAGCAGAAGCGGCGGGCCGGCGGGCTCGACTTCCTCGACCTGCTTCTGCTCGCCCGCGATCTCGTCCGCGACAACACGGAGGTGCGGACCTACCTCCAGAACCGCTTCACGCACATCTTCGTCGATGAGTTCCAGGACACCGACCCCCTTCAGGCGGAACTACTCCTGCTGCTGGCCTCCGAGGATCCGGCTCAGAGCGACTGGATGGCGGTCCGGCCGGCCGGCGGAAAGCTGTTCCTGGTCGGCGACCCCAAGCAGTCGATCTACAAGTTCCGGCGGGCGGATGTGATTCTCTATCAGACCCTGCGCGGCCGTCTGGCGGAGAAGGGTGTGCCCGTCGTTTATCTCACCCGGAGCCACCGGTCTGTCCGGCCGATTCAGTCGCTGGTCAATGCCGCCTTCGAGCCGGAAATGACCGGCGACCCGATCGCCGGCCAGGCCGGCTATGTACCGCTTACCGGCGACATCGAGCCCGCGCCGGACCAGCCGTCGGTCGTCGTTCTGCCGGTCCCCCGCCCTTACGCGACGCGCTATCCGGCCAAGAGCGCGATCAACCGGAGCCTTCCGGACGCCATCGCGGCCTACACGGAATGGCTCCTGCGGGAAAGCGGTTGGACCGTCCGCGATCCCGAGCACCCGCAGCGCCGCATCCCGGTTCGCGCGCGGGACGTCTGCATCCTGTTCCGCCGCTTTCTGAACTTCGGCGAGGATCTGACGCGCGACTACACGCGGAGCCTCGAAGCGCGCGGCGTGCCGCATCTGCTGGTGGGGTCCAAGTCCTTCCACGCGCGGGAGGAGGTGGAAACGATGCGCGCCGCGCTGACGGCCATTGAATGGCCGGATGACGAACTATCCGTTTTCGCGGCCTTGCGCGGGCCGCTGTTCTCGATCTCCGACGCCGTTCTTCTCCGCTACCGCCACGCCCACCAGAGGCTTCACCCGTTCCGCATTCCGGAAACAGCCGACGCCGAGTTTGGCCCGGTCGCCGAAGCACTGGCCACGCTGGCCGGTCTGCATCGGGGACGGAACCGCCGGCCAGTCGCCGGAACGGTGAATCTGCTGCTCGAGGCCGCGCGCGCCCACGCCGCATTCGGACTGCGTCCGGCCGGCCGTCAGGTTCTCGCCAACGTCTACCGGATTGTCGATCTGGCGCGGAGCTTCGAGGCCGAGGGAGGCATTTCCTTTCGTGGCTTTGTGGAGCACCTGGCGCGGCAGGCGGAGAAGGCCGAGTCGGCGGAAGCGCCGGTGATCGAGGAGGGCGCCGAGGGAGTCCGGCTGATGACGGTTCACGCCGCCAAGGGGCTTGAGTTTCCCGTGGTCATTCTGGCCGACATGACCGCCAACATCGCCGCGCGCGACCCGGACCGCTACCTGGACGGCCAGAAGCGTCTCTGCGCCATGCGCCTGCTTCGCTGCGCGCCGTGGGAACTGCTGGCCCACGAAACCGAGGAGCGCGCCCGGGAACAGGCCGAAGGCGTTCGCGTGGCCTATGTCGCCGCCACGCGGGCCCGCGACCTGCTCGTGGTCCCCGCCGTCGGCGACCAGGAGATGGACGGCTGGCTCGAACCGCTCAACAAGGCGATCTATCCGCCCCTCGACCGCCAGCGGCGCCCTGATCCCGCCCCGGGGTGTCCCCGCTTCGGAAACGACTCCGTGCTCGAACGTCCGCCCGACCTGCTGGCCGGCCCGGAGATGTCGGTCAGACCGGGATTGCACTTTCCCAAAGCGGGCGGACACACGGTCGTCTGGTGGGATCCGCACGTCCTCCGTCTCGGGGTGCAGGGTGACGCCGGACTCCGCCAGGAGGAAATCCTCGCCGGCGGGTCCACCGCGAGCCTCGAGGAGTATCTGGCTTGGCGGGAGGCCCGCGACCGCGTCACGGAAAGCGGGCGGACGCCGCTCTGGTCGATCTTCACCGCCAGCGAAGCGCCGCATCCGCCCGAGGGCTTCACCGGCGGCATCCGGCTCGAATCCGCTCCGCGGAAGGGCGAGCGCCCGGGCGGGCGGCGCTTCGGCACCCTGGTCCATGCGATTCTGCGCGACGTGAGCTTCACGGCGGGACGGGAGTCGATCGAGGCGATCGCGACGCTGCACGGGCGCCTGCTCGATGCGTCACCGGAGGAAACGGCGGCCGCCGCCGACGCCGTGGAGTCCGCCCTCGGACACACCGTGCTGGCCGCCGCGCGCGCCGCCCGCGAGGTCCGCCGCGAGACTCCGGTGATCTGCCGGACCGGGCCCCACCTGCTTGAGGGCGTCGTCGACCTGGCCTACCACGAACCCGACGGCTGGACGCTGGTCGACTACAAGACGGACGATGACGTCGTCGCCCGCCGCAAGCACTACGAGGCGCAACTGGCCTGGTATCTTCACGCGTTCGCCAAACTGACCGGCGAACCGGTCCGCGGCGTGCTGCTCAGCCTGTGACGGGGTGTCCTACACTGGAACTTGCGCCGCCTCTGCCTGCTGCTGATGCTCTCCGCGAGCCTCCGCGCGTCGGTCCTGCTCGACCTGCATTTTTCCGTGATCGAAAAGGCCCTCGCCCAGGCGGTCTTCACACAGGAGGGCCGCAAATACGTCCGGGGATCGCAGACCACCCGATGTTCTTTCGCCTACCTCTCCAACCCCAAGATCTCCGGCGTCAACGGCAGGCTCTCCATCCGGGCCCGGTTCACCGGCCGTTCGGCCCTCGACGTTTTCGGCAAATGCGTGGGCCTCGGCAATGACTTCCCTCTCACGATCGAGACGGCGCTTGCGTATGACAAGGGCGTACTGCGGTTCCGCAACGTCGCCGTCGACACGCTCGGCCGCGAGTCGTTCTACGTTTCGCGGGTCCGAAAGGCCCTGGTCCAGGCCCTCGAGAGGGACTTCACGCTGCCGCTGGAGGAGTCCATCCGGCGCACGGTTGAACAGCCTCAGCCCGGCGCATTTTTCTCCCAGAAGATGCACGATCTGGCCATACCCCGGATCGAAGTGACGAACTCCGGCGTAGTACTTTATTTGGACTTTCGCCTAGCTGTTAAGTAACTTGACTCCCCATTGAGTAAGGTTTAAACCTACCGTAGGTTTCTGCGTGTTACCAGTGAGGTTTTCACCACCGGGCCCCGGGTGGCTGGCATGCCGTTGGCCTGATCCCGTAAACCCAACATTTCATGGGGTATTCCTGCTGGAAAAGACACCTAGTCTCTGGATCTGAATATCCGATCAGGCCCATACTCGCTGGTAGGAGGAGTTTTTCTTGCTGCCCAATTTGATTCTTGGACTTTCGCTTGCGGGACTGATGCATGCCTCGATCGTGACCTATTCAACGCCGGCGAGCGGACCGGCTCTGCCCGACAACAATGCGGCCGGCGTCACGTTCGACCTGGTGATCACGGACAACTTCCAAATCTCCGGGGGAAACGCCCTCACTTTGGATCTGTTCAACTGGAGCCACACCTGGATCGGGGACCTGCTCATCACGCTCGAAAAGGTGGGCGAAACCGGCCCCGTGGTTGTTTTCGACCGGCCGTGGGTTCCGGCATCCGGATCCGCAGGCACCGATTGCGACTTCAACCCGAACGCCGTGTACCGGTTTTCGAGCGATGCCGCCACCGTTCTTCCGCAGGGATTCTGCGGAGATAATGTGATGGTCGCCGCGGGGACCTACCGGGCCACGCTGGCTGACGACGCCACGGCTTCGCTGCTGTCCTCCGCCTTCGGCGGCCTGAGCACGCAGGGCGTGTGGCGGCTGACCGTCGCGGACCTGGCCAACGGCGATCTTCAGCCGGCGGGGTGGGGCTACGCGCTGAACTTCAACGCGGTTCCCGAACCGTCGATGGTTCTCCCCCTGGCCGGAGCCTTAGCAGCCGCCCTGGCCGCGCGGCGCCGCGCCGCGTAGATTCGCGGTTCGCGGGTGTCCGGCCGCCGGTTCGGACGGCTCGGGCTGGCTGGCCAGGACGTGAGCACCGGTGGTCAGCAACCCCTGTCGCGGGATACAATGAAGATTCTCGCGGTTCCGCCAGGAAAGCGGGAGGGTTCGTATGCGAATGCGGTTTCTCCCACTGTTTGCCGCCTGCCTGCTGAGGGGTCAGGAACGACCCGCGAACCTCCCGGTTCAACCGATCGGCGCCAACGACCTGCTCGCGATCTCTGTCTACGACTCGCCCGAACTCACCCGGACCGTGCGGGTCGAGGAGGATGGCACCCTCCGGCTGCCGTTGATCCGGCGCTCCATCACGGCCGGCGGACTCCGCCCCGCCGATGTGGAAAAGGCGATCGCCGCGGCTCTGAAAGAGGAAGAGCTGATCAACGATCCGCTCGTCAAAGTCACCATCGCCGAATACTACTCGAGGCCGATCTCGATCATGGGCGCCGTGCGGAAGCCGCTCACCTTCCAGGCTCACGGGCCGGTGTCGCTGCTGGAGGCTCTGGCCCGCGCCGAGGGATTGGGAGATTTCGCCGGCCTCGATATCCTTGTTTCCCGGACCGGCCAGCCCGTTCTCCGCGTGCCGGTGCAAGGACTCATCGACCGCGCCGATCCCGCGCTGAACATCAAGCTCTACGGGGGGGAAGAGATCCGCGTGCCGGAGGCAGACAAGATCTACATCGCCGGAAATGTTCGCAAGCCCGGCGCTGTGCCGGTGCGCGACAAGACGGACCTGACCGTGCTCAAGATGGTCGCTCTCGCCGAAGGGCTGGCCCCGTACGCCGCCAAGCAGGCTTATATCTACCGGAAATCAGAAGTTCCTCCCGGAAAGAAGGAGATCACGGTCGAACTGGAGAAGATCATGAAGCGGCAAGCTCCCGACGTGCCGCTGGAAGCCTCCGACGTCCTCTACATTCCGGACAACACGCGCCGCCGCGCCCAGATGACCGTCCTCGACAGAATCGTGCTGTTCGGGAGCACCGCCGGAGCGACGGCGCTCGTCTGGCGGCGGTAGCAGCGCATGATCCCTGACCCGGGCAAGCTTCCCGCGCTCACCGGAGACGCGCGCCTGCCGGCCTATCCGCCGCATTCGTCCGCCGCCGGACCGCTGCCCGCCGGCGTCGACATCGAGATCGATCCGCCGTCCATTCCGCTGTCGCACTACTTCTGGATCCTGCGCCGTCACCGCTGGCGGATCCTCGCCTTCGTGGCGGCGGTGGTGATCGCGACCCTCATCGTGTCCTACCGGATCACGCCGGTCTACGAGTCGACGGCGACCATCGACGTTGACCGGCGCATGCCGTCGATGGTCCTCGGCCAGGATTCGATGCCGGCCACCACCAACGATGCCGACCAGTTTCTGGCCACACAGATCAAACTGATCCAGTCGGACTCGGTCCTGCGGCCGGTGGCGGAAAAGTACCGCCTGCGCGAGGCCGAAAACGAGAACTGGCGGGAGGAGATCCGCGGCGATCCTGAGGCAGGCGACTCGCCCGTGCTGCTCAAGAAGCTCAAGGTGACGCGGCCGCCGAACACCTACCTCATCCTGATCAGCTACCGGTCGAAAGACAAGAAGCTGGCCGCGGCCGTCGCCAACGGAATCGCGCAGTCCTATCTCGAACACATCTACAACATCCGCTACCGCGCGGCCTCCGGACTCTCCGAGTTCATGGAGCGGCAGCTCGAGGAGTTGAAGGCGAAGATGGAGCGGTCGAGCGAAGCGCTGATCCGCTTCGAGAAGGAACTCAACGTCATCAACCCGGAGGAGAAGACGAACATCCTGTCGGCGCGGCTGGTGCAGCTCAACACCGAGTACACCAACGCGCAGACGGACCGCGTCCGCGCCGAGGCGGCCTACAACTCGATGCGCTCGGGCGCTCTCGACGCGGCCTACGCGTCGACGCAGGCGGAATCGCTCAAGAAGCTGACCGAATCCCACAACGAGGCCCAGCAAAAGTTCGCCGACATCAAGGTGCGGTTCGGACAGAATCACCCGGAGTACCGGCGCGCGCTGTCCCAGGTGGAGGAGACGCGGCGACAGCTGCAAAGTACGCGCGACAGCATTTCCCGGCGCGTCGAGATCGAATACGGAAAGGCCCGGGAACGCGAGGAGCTGCTTGCCCGGGCGGTGAAGGAGACGAAAGAGGAGTTCGACCGGCTGAACGCCCGGTCGTTCGAATATCAGACCCTGAAGCGGGAAGCCGAGGGCGACAAGAAGCTCTACGATGAGCTGGTGCGAAAGATCAAGGAAGCGGGCATCAATGCCAGCTTTCAGAACAGCTCGATCCGCATCGCCGACGCGGCAAGGCCGGGGTTAAAGCCGGTCTTTCCGCAGGTGGGGATCAACGTGCTCGTGGCATTTCTGCTGTCGGGGCTGCTGGCCGTCGGCTATGCGCTGGTGGCCGACACGATGGATGACACCATCCGGGACCCCGAACAGGCGTCGCGGTCGCTGCGGGTGCCCGTCGTCGGCTCGCTTCCCCAGGTCAAGACCTGGCGGGGCCAGCTGGCGATTGTCGGCGCCACGGCGCCGGCCGCCCCGGGCGAGTCCGTGCGGAGCCTCACCACTTACGAAGAGGCGATCCGGACGCTCCGCAACTCGATTCTGCTGTCCGATTTCGACCGCACGTTCCGGACCCTTCTGGTGACCAGCGCCGCCCCCTCGGAAGGGAAATCCACCATCGCCATCCACCTGGCTGTGGCGCACGCCCAGCAGCATCACCGGACCCTCATCGTCGACGGCGACCTGCGCCGCCCGAGCGTCCACAAGCGGTTCGGCATCTCCAACAGCGCCGGGCTGTCCAATGTTCTCCTCGGCGAGGCGGGCTGGCGCGACGTGCTGGCCAAAACACAAGCCATTCCGGATCTCGATATCCTCCCCGCCGGCACCATCTCGCGGCGGGCCGCCGATCTGGTCGGGCGCGGATTACAGCGGGTCCTCGATGAGGCCTCGCGCGAATACGACCTCATCATTCTCGACGCCCCGCCCCTGCTCGGCTTTCCCGAGCCGCTGCAAATGGCCGCCAGCACCGATGGCGTTGTCATCGTGGCCCGGGCCGGCCGCACCAGCCGAAAGGGGGTAGCCAGCGTGATCAGCACCCTTCACCGCCTGAGAGCGAACATCGTCGGCTTGGTCCTGAATGAGGTCCATCGGGAGATCAGCGACACCTATTACTACTACGGTTACTACGGAAAGTACTACAAACACTACAACCGGGCTGGGGAAGATACGACCTCTTCGAACCTCCGGCCATCGTAGTACTCAGGCCGCAGTACCAGATCATAAGATATTCGTACCACCCCCATCGTTGGTGTAGTAACACCCTCCAATGCGGTCTCGTGTCCGTGTACCGATAGTCGTACAGTAGTACCGAAACCTTAGTTGGCGCGACGGAATGCGCCCGCTGAACAGCCGGGAGGGTGGATGAACAAATGTGGCCGTATCCGAGTGCTGTTGACCGTGCCGCACCTGGGAAAAGAGGCCAGTCCATACCGGCAGATGATCGGCTATGCACGGCATCTGGACCGGGACCGGTTCGATCTGACGATCTGCTCGCTGCGACCGAGCGGGCTTGAGCAGACTGCCCCGGTGCTCGACAGTCTGGGCGTCCCCTACTTCATCGCGCCCTTCCGTCCCCGGGCGAAGTCGGTGGCGGGCATGCGCGAGAGCATGGCCGCGCAGCGCGCCATCGCCGAACGGGGGCCCTACGACATCCAGCACTCACTGGACTTCACACCATCGCCGTGGGAGGCGGGCCTGGCGCGTTGGAACCGGCGCCGGTATGTCTACCACCAGCGCAACCGGAACGAGGATGGCAGCGATCTGGCCCTGCGCATCAAGGTTGCTTTGTCGAACCGGATCATCATCATCGGCCGCCACCTGGTGGACTTCCTGAAAGGGTACGGAGCGAACCCGTCCTCACTGGCTCTTGTCTACAACGGCCTCGACCTCGATGAGTTCGACGCCACGGCCACGGTTGCGCCGCCGTTGCCCGGCGACTACATCCTGGCGGCCGGCAACCTTGTGAAACGAAAGCGCCACTTCGACCTCGTGCGGGCCTTCCATCTGATTCGGGACACGTATCCCAAACTGCGGCTGGTCATCGCGGGATGGGGAGTCGACCCCGCGCACGAACGCGAACTGCGCCAACTGGCCGGTTCGCTGAGCCTGGGCGACCGAGTGGAGTTCCTGGGAACGCGGACCGACGTTCCGCTGCTGATGCGCCACGCCCGGCTGGTCGCATTGTGCTCGGAGAGCGAGGGCGGGTCGCCGCCCTGGTCGCTGCTGGAGGCGATGGCCTGCCGCACGCCGGTGGTGGCCTCCGACATTCCCTCGCACCGGGAAGGTGTGCTTTCCGGCGAAACCGGACTCACGGCGCGCGTCGGCGATCCGCTGGCCATCGCGATGGCCATCCGGAAGACGCTGGATCACCCGGAGGCGACCCGGGAGAGGGTCCGGCGCGCCCGGGCCCTGGTCGAGGAGCGGCATTCGGCCCGGAACATGGCGCGCCGCACAGAGGAACTCTACGTCGAGATGATGGGGCAGCCGGTTCCCGAGCCGGCGGCCGCGACCAGCCATTCCGGCTACTAAGGATCCCGCTCCGCCGCGCCGCAAACACCGGGGTGGCCGTGAGCGGCCTCTGTTAAACTGATCGAAACTCCCATGAATCGCAGAGCCTTTCTCTCCAACGCGGCCGCGGCCTGCGCCGCCGCGGCGCCGGTTCCCGCCTCCGCCGCTCAGACGCCGGATTTCGGCAAAAGCAAGATGAAAATCACGAGCGTGAAGCTGGTGAAGACACGCCCGCGGATCCCGCCGCCTCCCTACACGCCGTCACCCGGCGCCTGGAGCACGCAGGGCGTCGAGGTCGCCAACCCGATGTCGATCTATCCCAAGTATAAGGCGACCCGGTCCCTGTTCAACCCGGATCCGGGGAAGCTTGAAGACTTCACCGTCGAGATCGGAACCGATAAGGGGATCCGAGGTTACGGCAACGGGGGCCGCGCGGGCGGTTTCATTGTCGAAGGACATCTCACAAAGCTGCTGCTCGGCGAAGACCCGTTCGACGTCGAGAAACTCTGGGACATCATGTGGCGGTCCACGATGAGCTACGGCCGGATGGGCGTGACGATGAACGCCATCAGCGGCGTGGATGTGGCGCTATGGGACATCATCGGGAAGGCGTTGAACATGCCCGTCTACAAGCTGCTCGGAGGCCAGACGAAGGACCGTATCCCCACCTACTGCACGGGCAACGACATCGAGCAGCACGTCGAGTTCGGCTTCAAGCGGCTGAAGCTGGCCATCCCGCACGGTCCCGCCGACGGGAAAGAGGGCCAGCGCAAGAACGCCGACCTGGTCAAACGCGCCCGGCAGGCGTTGGGGCCGGAAGGCGACATCATGCTCGATTGCTGGATGGCATGGACAGAACGCTACACCCTCGAGATGGCGGAACTGCTGGAGCCCTACAAGGTCTACTGGATGGAAGAGGTCCTTCAACCCCACGACTACGAAGGGTTCGGCAGGCTCCGCAAGCAGATCAAGTCGACACGCATCGTGACGGGCGAGCACGAGTACGGCCGCTACGGCTTCCGGATGCTGCTCGAGCACGACGCCGCCGAGATCTGGCAGCCGGACGCGCAGTGGTGCGGCGGACTCACCGAACTGCGCAAGATCGGCGCCCTGGCGGCCGCCTACGACATTCCTGTGATCTGCCACGGCGGCGGCCTGTCGCCGGAGTCGGTGGCGTTCACGATGGCGACTACGAACGCGCCGTGGTGCGAGATGTTCATGCCGCCTCCGGGCGGTCCCGCCGACTACTATAAAAAGTTCGAAGAAGACTACCGGCTCACGCGGGGCCCCGAGGGGATCTACATGCAGCCCCATGACAAGCCGGGCTTCGGCTGGGGTCCCGTCTAGAGCGAAACCGGCCGGCCGCGGCGCGCCTCTCACCAGTGCGTCAAAGAGCCGTCCGGACGGTAGTAGACGTTCTTGCGGCCCGGTTCGGTGACCTCGCCGATCATCTTCAGCGCCTTGAAGTCCGCGGTCACGCCGAGTCCGGGACGGTCGTTGATCAGCGCCTTGCCGTTGGCGAAATCGAGGCACTCGGGCAGGTGCGCGATGGGACGGCCGCCATAGTTGTACTCCATGATCACAGGCCCCGGGAACGTGGACAGGCAGTTCACCAGGGCCGCCGTCGCAATGGGACCGGTGAAATGGGGGACGATGCCGACGGCATGAGTTTCGCAAATGGCGGCGATCTTCATCATCTCGGTGATGCCGCCGACGTTGGGCAGCGTGGCCCGGATGTAATCGATATCGTGGTTTTCGACCAGCTTGTTGAAGTCGTAGCGCTGGCCCCACTCTTCGCCGTGCGTGAGCGGGACGGTGGTCATCTGGCGCAGCCTGGGCAGATCCTGGTGGGCGTGTTCATCGCGCACCGGGTCTTCGACGAAGTAGGGCTCGAACTCCTCGATGAGGCGGCAGGCCCGGACGGCGTCGGAATAGTCGAAGCGCTGATGGAAGTCGATACACCAGTCGCCGTCCTTGCCGACTCCTTCGCGCGCTTCGCGGCAGTCGGCGGCGACTTTGCGCACACGCTCGTGGGTGTTGAACGGTCCGCCCACGGCGGTGTCACCGGCGCCCATCCGGAAGGCACGGTATCCGGCTTCCATGGTGGCGCGGGCCCGCTCGCGGAGGCTGAGGCGCTGGTTTCCGGGCGTCCGCGCTCCGCCGGTGGCGTAACATTCCAGGTGATTGCGCACCGTGCCGCCGAGCAGTTCGTGCACCGGCATCTTGAGGGCCTTGCCCTTGATATCCCAGAGGGCCAGGTCGAGGGCGCCGAGCGCGTGGATCTTCTCCCGGCCCGGCGGATAAAACCAGGCAATGTACATCTCCTGCCAGATGGCTTCGATCTTGAAAGGGTTCTTGCCGATCAGCGTGCCGGCGCACTGCTCGAGGGTGTCCTTGGACCCGCCCTCGCCGATTCCGGTGATGCCGATATCGGTTTCCACCGTCGCCACCATGTTGCTCTGATTGAAGAGGGGGTTGAGATCGGGGGGCTGATAGATGCGGACGCGGGTGATCCTGGCTTTCGGAAGCGCGGCCTCGGCCGGTCTGGGCCGGGCCAGGTGAACCGCCGCGGGCGCGGCGGCAAGGGACTTCAAGAAGGCTCGTCGGCTTTTCATTCCGACGATTGTACTCCCGGCCGGTTTCCGCGCCGCAGCGCCGGCCAAGACTCAAGCTGCCGAGGGCTGGCGGCGGTGGCGGCCCCGCGTCATAATCGAACGCATGAAACGAAACGTGCTGACCCTCTGCGTCGTCGCCGCGCTGTGCGTCTGGACCGCCGTCCGCCAGCGCGACGGCGCGCGCGCCGCCGCCACGGACGCGACCACATGGGGCGCCAACGACCCGACCTGGGCGCCGGACGGCAAACGGCTGGCCGTCACGCTGTTCGGCAGCATTTGGGAGACGCCGGCGGCGGGCGGACCGGCGCGGCAGATCACGGCCGGCGACGGCTACGACGCGCACCCGGCGTGGTCGCCCAAAGGCGGACGCATCGCATTCATCCGCGGCGGCCCGCCGGCGGGCCGGCTGCCGAACATCACCGGCAGGCTGATGGTTGTGAGCGAAGCGGGCGGAGATGAGCGCGAGATCCGCACTCCGTTTCCGACAGCGGGCGCGCCCACATGGTCGCCGGACGGAACCAGGATCGCCTGCGCGCTGCTGACGCCCGACGGCGGCGGTGCGCTGCACTACGAGATCGACGCGGAGACCGGCGCCGCGCGCGAACTCCAGCAGCGGCCGCAACGATCGCCGTCCGGGACTTTCTGGTTCGCTTCGTGGAGCCCGCGCAACGGCGAGATCTTTGTTTCGGGACAGCGGTACACGGCGCCCAACAACGGATCCCGCAAGTACGGCGCCCCGCAGATTTCGACGATCCCCACCGCGGACCGGCCCATCTCGGTGATCCTGCCTCTGACGCGGTACCGGGCCAGCGACATCGCACAGCTGCATGGCGTCTCGGCGCTGCCGGACGGCTCGGGCGCCATCTACTCGGGGGTCGTCGTCAACGGCAAGGGCGATCACGACCTGTTCCGCGTCCCGCGCGAGGGCGGCGCGCCGGTCGCCCTCACCCGCACGACGCGCGACGAGTTCGCGCCGGCCGTCTCACCGGACGGCAGCACGGTAGCGCACGTGTCGAACCACCTGGGCAATATCGACGTGTTCCTCATGCCCGCCTCGGGCGGAGAAAAGAAGCACGTTCGGATTACGGAACTGCGGTTTGCGAGACCCGCGGCGAGGCTGCGCGTCAAGACGCTCGATGAGACCGGCCAGCCCAGCCCGGTGCGCCTCTTCGTGCGCGCCGCGGATGGAAAGGCTTACGCGCCGCAGGGAGCGCCCGTCTTCTACCACGCCCTCGACATGGGCGGCCCCCGGGAAGGCTTTTTCCTCACGCATGGAGAGGACGAATTCGCGGTGCCGGCCGGCGTGGTCCGGCTGACGGCGCTTAAGGGCGTCGAGTACCGCGTGGCCGAGCAGTCCGTTGAGGCGGAGGCCGGCCGGACCACGGAGGTCACCTTCCGGATGGAACGGTGGACCAACTGGTCGCAGAAGGGCTGGTGGACCGGGGAGAACCACTTTCACGCCAACTACAACGGGAGTTACTATCAGCGGCCGCCGGATTCGCTGCAATGGCTCGAGGCCGAGGACCTGAACGCCGCGAACATGATCGTCGCCAACAGCGAGGGCGCGTTCGTGCACGACAAGGAGTTCTTCAAAGGCCGGGTGGACACGATCTCCAAACCCCGCTACGTTCTCTACTGGGGCCAGGAGTACCGCAACACGGATCCGCTCGGCCACATGGCGTTTCTGAACATCCGCGCGCAGGTGCCTCCGTCGTTCACGACCGTCGTCGGGAGCGCGGCTCCCTACGATTTTCCCCTGAACACGATGGCGGCGCAGGAGGCGCGGCGGCAGGGCGGCCTTGTTGTTTACGTCCACCCGATCAGCGGCAACCAGCGCGACCCGCTCGACACGAGCCTGGGCGCCAAGGAAGCGCCGGTCACCGCGGCGCTTGGGGCCATGGACGCGATCGACGTCCTGCCGTTCGGCCCGCAGGCATATGAGATGTGGTACCGCCTGCTCAATTCCGGGTTTCGCATCGCGCCAGGCGCGGGCACCGACGTGTTCACGAACTACCGCGGCATCAACCGCATTCCCGGGGCGGCGCGGCAGTACGTCGAGGTCGGATCCGGAATGAACTGGGGCCGATGGATCGAAAAGTACCGGGAGGGGCGCGTGTTCGTGACAAACGGCCCGCTGGTGACGTTCACGGTGAACGGGCAGGGTCCGGGCTCGGTCATCACCGGCCAGGACATCACGGCGCGCGTGTCGGCCGAGGTGACCGCCCGCATGCCCATCGACAAAGTGGAACTGATCCGCAACGGAGAAGTGATTCAAACGGTCGACGGCGCGGGGCGAACCGCGGTCCGCCTCGAAGGGGAGCATCCGGTCCGGCGGAGCGCCTGGCTGGCCGTGCGTGTGACCGGACGCGCCGCCCGGGGGGTTCCGGAGCCGGCCCGGGCGCACACGGGAGCAGTTTATGTGCACGCGGGCGGCCAGCCGGTGCTGATCCGAGAGGACGTGCAGTTGATGATGCGCTGGATCGGCGCACTTTGGGGTTTCCTCGAGGAGCGCGACCATTGGGGGTCGCGGGAAAACCGGGCCCGGGCGCGCGTGATGTTCGACCAGGCGCTGGCCCATTATCGGGCGAAGCTCGCCAGCGCGATCTGACGGACAGCCCCGTCTCGCAGGCGGATCCGTCACACGCGCCGCGCCCGCGAACGCTTGGCGCCGAGCGCCGCGGCCGACTGTTCCGCAGCCGCGCGCACCAGGGCCGCCATCTTGGGATGCGCGGGAACCACGTCCGGCGCCAGGCCCCGTTCGGCCAGCGCCGCGTCAGTGACCGGCCCGATCGAGGCGATCACCAAGTCCCGGCCGAGGGCCTCCAGGACTTCTTTGTCAAGGCCCATTGCTTCGGCCATTCGCAGCAGGTGAACCACCTGGACCGAGGTGGTGAACAGGACGACGTCGCAGGCGCGGTGCGCGATGCGTCGGACGGCCTCGCGCAGCGGTTCCGGATCGTCCGGCATCTCCCAACGATAGATCGAGACCGGCGTCACCCGCGAGCCATTGGCTTGGAGGGCCGCGATCAGTTCCGGGTTGGGCCGGCCGTACTCCTGCAACGTGATGCGCCGCTCCGGCCGGTCCGCCAAGGCGATCACCAGCTCGCGCCAGGTGTTCGGCTCCGGAACATTGATCTGGGCCTTGAGACCAAGCTCACGCAGCACAGCGGCCGGCTTGGGACCGCGCGCGACGAGCGTTGTCGCGCGCAGGCCTTCCACGAACTGCCCGGCCGGGTACCGGGTCAGCACCGCGTCGCGAAGGTAGGACAGGCCGGTGCCGGTCAGCAGAATGGTCATATCGAAGTCGCCGGCGAACAACCGCTCCGCCCAGCCGAGAATCTCCGTGTTGGCTTCGAGGGGACGTTCCTTCAGCGAAGGGGCGACGAACGGTTCGCCGCCATGGCGCCGGACCAACACCTCCATCTCGGCCGCCCGCCGCGATTCGAGCACGAGTACCTTCAGGCCAGAGAATGGCATCGGCACCGGCTATTATCCCAGACCTATTCGGCCCCGGCACAATTCGGCCCCCGAGGCGTTCCTCCATGCTACGAATCGTTGTCAAAATGTTGACAATGGCAGCAATGCCTGGCCCGGCGGGGCGGACCGGGATGCGAACCTGGGGCGAAGCGTGTATATTTAGAGGCAGATAGGTGTCTTTGAGGAGTACTATGTCACGCAATCACTTTTTCACCCTCGGAGCCGTTGCACTGGCCACAGCTTTCAGCCTGCCGGCCCAAATCACGGGAGACATTCGAGGCGTTGTCACTGACAGCAGCGGCGGCGCCGTAACACAGGCCAAGGTCACGCTGAAGAGCGTAGAGACCGGGGAGACCCGCACGACCGGCGTCACGGCGGCCGGCGGCTTCAATTTCGCGCTTCTGAAAATCGGAGAGTACGAGGTCCGGGCGGAGGCGCCCGGATTCAGGGTCACGGTCACGCAGGCCACCGTACGCGCCGGCGAAACCGCCGATGTCCGATTCTCGCTCGAACTCGGGCAGGTGACCGAAACGATCTCGGTCACCGACGCGGTGACGCTGCTTGACACGACGAATTCCCAGGTGCAGGGCTCGGTGACGGGCCAAGCCATTCTCGACATTCCGGTCAACCGGAACCCGAACCAGTTCGCGCTGATGATGCCGGGGGTGGTTCCGGTGACCTCGAACAATCCGTTCCTCGGATCGGGCAGCTTCAACTCGAACGGCGGCCGGGGACGAGGCAACAACATCACCGTCGACGGCGTGACGACGACCGACGTGTCGGTGACGGGCACGGGCGGCGTCCTGAACCCTCTCATCTTCCAGACGTTGCAGGAAGTGAAGATCATCACGAACAATTTCAGCGCGGAGTACGGCCGCAATTCTTCCGCGCAGGCGTTGTACCTTACGAGGGCGGGCGGCAACGACCTCCACGGCGAGTTGTGGGAGTTCCTTCAGAATGACAAGCTGAACGCGCGCCCGTACTTTGACACGACGGGCAAAGCGAATATCGTCCGCTACAACCAGTACGGGTTCATGGTCGGCGGGCCGGCGTACATCCCCAAGCTGTTCGATGGCCGGAACAAGGCGTTTTTCCTGGTGGCCTACGAGGGCCAGAAGCAGCGGGGCGCCGGGGCGACGCGAATCGCCCGCGTGCCGACGCCGCAACAGGTCGCCAGCGTAACCGATCCGACGGCGCGGGCCATCCTTCAGCAGTACCAGGTGCCGACGGACCCGGGCGGGCAGATCGGGACCGCCGCTCCCAACCGGGCCGACGTATGGAAGCTCAACTTGCGCGCCGACCTTGTCTTGTCAAGCCGCGACAACTTCTGGTTCCGCTACGCGCCATCATCGTCGGTGACCGCGTCGACCGGCCTCACCTTTGTCGGGTCGAACCTGCCGGGCTTCGGCGCCACAAGCCAGGGCAAGCCCCGGCAATCGATCGCCGCCCACACACATACGTTCGGCGCCAGCGCGGTGAACGAATTCCGGTTCGGCTTCGGTCAGAGCGACGCCGGCTTCCCGATTGACACGCCCTATCCTCTGGGCGCGCGGATCATCTTCCAGGACGCGGGCGTGACCAACCTTGGGGTCTGGGAAGGGCTGCCGCAGGGCCGTGAGCAAAAGACATTCGAGTTCAATGACAATTTCAGCGTACTGAAAGGCTCCCACAGTCTGAAGATGGGCGGCCAGTATTACTACCTGCAAGCCGACAGCATCTTCGACGCGCTGGTGCGGCCGGTCTTCTCGTTTCCGAGTTTCGCGGATTTCGCCGCCGGGCGGCCCGCGGTCTGGCAGCAGAGGTTCGGCAACTCGCTCCGGGCGAATCGTGTGAAGAACCTGTTCGTCTACGTCCAGGACGATTGGAAAGTGAAGCGGAATCTGACGTTGAACGTCGGGATCCGCATGGAGTACGCGGGTGGTCCGACGGAGAAGGACGGCAGGATCTCGAACCTCAACTTCTCCAACAGCACGGCGTTCGGGGCCGCCGGCGCCGGTCCGTTCGGTCTGCTGGAAGTGGGCAAGCCAAGCTTCAACAGCAACTACAACTGGGGGCCGAGGCTGGGGTTCGCCTGGACGCCGGGGAGCGATCAGAAGACAGTGATTCGCGGCGGCTACGGAATCGCCTACGACTTCATCTTCCTCAACCCGATCACGAATCAGCGCTTCCTGCCACCGCTGATGGTCACCGGCGTGCTGACCGGGGCGGCAAGTTTCACCGGGGCCAACAGCTTCGCGAACCTGGTCGCGGGTAACGCGCAGATCCAGCGCGACACGGCGTCGCAGGTCGGCGCGCTGTCCCAGACGACGCGGAACTTCGGGGCGATCTCGCCGGCGATCGACAGCAACCTGTCCAATCCGCAGGTGCACCAGTGGAGTTTCGGCGTGCAGCGGGACTTCCGCGGCTGGATCGGCAAGGCTTCCTACGTCGGAACGAAGGGCAATTACCTGCCGCGGTCGCGCGACCTGAACCTCGTGGCCAACCCGATCCGGGCGGCGTCGACCGTCGCCGACGAGACGGCGCGGCTGGCGGAGTTCAACACGCAGTTCCAGCGGCAGAGCGGCGGCCTGACCACCCAGAGCAACCGCATCGATCCGCGCTACAACGGCATCGTCTTCGTGGAGTCCTCGGCAAACTCCAACTTCCACTCAGCCCAGTTTGAAGTGACCCGCCGGATGAAGGACATGTTCTTCAACGTGGCGTACACTTTCGGCAAGTCGATCGACGACGGATCCGACGTGCTGGGCGTGCTGATCAACGACAGTTCCAACCAGCAGAATCCTCTGGACAACCGGAACAACCGCTCCGTGTCGCAGTTCGACGTCCAGCAGCGGCTCGTGCTGACCCACAACTGGGAGCTGCCGTGGGGCAAGAATGCCTCCAACCGGTTTGTGCGCCACGTGCTGGGAGGGTGGGGATTTTCCGGCATCACGAGCTTTCGCAGCGGGTTCCCGGTTACCCTGGACGCCGGACCGCGGCGGGGTCTGAATCCGCTCACGGTCCTCGGCGGCGGGGCCGCGATCCGGCCGAACGTGTCCGGTCCGGTCAAGATCGACTGGCGGCCGGCGCGCTCCGCCGGGGCGCCCTTCGGACTGGCGACTCCGGATGGAGTGCAAGCCGTTTCCGCCTACGCCAACGGACTGGGCCTCACCCAGCCGCTGCTCGGCAACTTCGGAACGCTGGGGCGGAATACTCACCGGCTGAACGGGGAACGGAATTTCGACTGGAACGCGTACAAGAACTTCTATGTGACGGAAGGCCGCTATCTCCAGTTCCGGGCGGAGTTCTATAACGCGTTCAACAACACATCGTTCCAGGACGTCTCCCGCGTGATCACGCAGACTGACTTCGGCCAGTACACGACGGTGGCGCAGAACGCCCGGTTCATTCAACTTGGCCTGCGCTTCGTGTTCTAGGCGCCAACCCAAAACGATTCGAAGCAACTCCGGCCACGCAGCCGGGGGTCAGGTTCTGACTCCCGCCGCGTGGCCGGAACGTTTTCGGTCAGCCACTGACGGCGCTGCGGGCGCCGGATGGACGCCATAATCGAACAGATGGCACTCCGCTCGATCAGACCCGTTCTGGCGCATCTGCTGCTGGCCCTGCTGTCGCCCGGCGCCGGCTTGTCGCAGGTGGCGATCAGCCAGGTTTACGGTGGTGGGGGTAACACCGGCGCGACGCTGCGCAACGACTTCATCGAGCTGTTCAACCGGGGCGCCGACGCTGTCGAACTGGGCGGCTGGAGCGTGCAGTACGCCGGCGCGGCCAGCGGGTCGTGGCAGGTGACGCCGCTCCGGGGGACGCTCGGGCCAGGCCGCTACTACCTGGTTCAACAGGCGGCCGGGGCGGGAGGCACGGCGGCGCTGCCCGAGCCGGACGCCACCGGTACGATCGCGATGGGCGCGACGGCCGGCAAGGTGGCGCTGGTGCGGTCATCGGCGGCGCTCGAGGGGAATCAGCCGCGGTCCGAAGAGATCGCCGATTTTGTCGGCTACGGTACGGCGGACTTCGCTGAAGGGTCGCCGGCCCGCGCGCCTTCGAACACGACTGCGCTGTTACGCCGCCGGGGCGGCTGCGCCGACACCAACGACAACAGCGGGGACTTCGAAGCCGGACCGCCGGCGCCGCGCAACAGCGCATCGCCGCCCAACGATTGCAGCGCGGCAGCGCCGGCCGCCGTCCCGCTGACGATCAGCGCCATCCAGGGCGAGGGAGCGGAGTCGCCTTTCGCCGGCCGGCGGGTCGAGACAACCGGCATCGTGACCGCGCGGCGCAGCAACGGGTTCTATATCCAGAGCCGGGCGGCGGACGAGGATTCGAACCCGGAGACGTCCGAGGGCGTCCTTGTCTTCACCCAAGGTCCGCCGCCTCCGGAGGCGGCAAGGGGTAATGTGGTCAAGGTAACCGGCGTTGTGACGGAATTTCGGCCTGCCGCGGATCCGCAGTCGCCGCCGCTGACCGAGCTGACTGATGCCCAGGTTGAACTGCTGGCGACGGGCGCCGCCCTGCCGGAGCCCGCCGGGATCACGGCCAGTGAACTGTACCCCGCCGGAGGCAGGGAGGTACTGGAGCGATTCGAAGGGATGCGGGTGCGCGTCGCGGCGGTGCGCGCCGTCTCGCCGACCGGTTCCACGCTGAATGAGGCCTCCGGCGGGGCAACGGGAAACGGCATCTACTTCGCGGTGCTCGACGGCGCCGGGCGGCCCTTTCGCGAACCGGGCAACGACCATCCGGAGCGGCTCCGGGTGGACACCGGCGCGCTCGACCCCGGCCTGCGGCGCGACATGGCAGGTGGGATGGAGGCGTTCGACGTGGTGGGTGTGATCGATTACGGGTTCCGGACCTACACTTTGCTCGTCGAGTCCGGCCGGTTCCCCGGCACGGTTCCCCGGCCGTGGCCGCCGGATACCGTGATCGCGCCGACGGCGGGCGAGTTTGCGATCGCGTCGATGAATCTGCGAAGGCTGTTTGACGACCGGGACGATCCGGCCGTGGCCGACGTGGTCCTGACCGCGGACAACCTGCGCAGGCGGCTGGACAGCATCGCGGCGGTGATCCGGGACTCCCTGCACTCCCCCGCCGTGATCGCCGTGCAGGAAGCGGAGAACCTTGGCGTACTTGAAGCGCTGGCCTCGCGCGCGGGTCCGGGATACCGCGCGTTCCTGGCGGAAGGAAACGACCCGGCGGGGATCGACGTGGGTTTCCTGGTGGATGCCGGCCGGGTCGCCGTGGAGCGCGTGACGCAGGAGGGAAAGACGGACGTCTATCGCCCGCCCGCCGGCGGCGAGGCCCTGGTTCACGACCGTCCGCCGCTGGTGCTGACGGCGCGCATCGGCGGGTTCTCCTTCCGGGCGGTCGCCGTTCACCTGCGGTCCCTGATCAACGCTGAGACGCCGGAGGTCCAGGCGAAGCGGCGGGCGCAGGCGCTGGCGGTCCGGGACCTGGCGGCCCGCCTGCAAAGGGAGTTTCCGGGCGACGGGCTGGCCGTGCTCGGCGACTTCAACGCGTTTCCGTCCGACGAGATCCTGGGGACCATCGGGGAGGCGGGCCTCTTCAACCTCGCTTCGACGCTCCCCCGGGATCAGGGGTTCACATTCATCCAGGACGGCATCTCGCAAACTCTCGACCATATTCTGGTGAATCCGGCGTTGCGGCGCCGGTGGAGCCGCTACGAAGTCGGGCACGGCAACGCGGACTCGCCCGACACGGCGGGACGTTACTCCGATCACGACGTGCCGGTGGCGGTGTTTGCGGAGAACCCGGAATCGCGGGAGTTCACGGCGGCCAACGTGACGAACGCGGCGACGTTCCTGACGGGGGCGGTCGCACCGGGCCAGCTGGTTTCCGTGTTCACGCGGACGCTCGGACAGCGCAATTTCGAACTGCCGACAGCCGCGGCGGGAGGCCGGACAACGGTGACGGTGGGTTCGACGAGCGTGCGTGCGCCGGTGGCGACGGCGGTCCCGGGCGTGTTCGCGGTTGTGCGCGACGGCGAGTTCGCCGACATCCTGGTGAACGGACTCGCGCCGGGGCCGCCGCCAGCGGTGTGGGTGGGAGGAAGACGGGCGGAGATCGTGGAGCGGGGGCCGTTCCGGTTGCGGGTGCTCGCGCCGTGGGGCGGCGAGGTGATCGTCGTCTCGGAAGGCAAATCGAGCGAGCCGGGGCCGCGCCTGGAGGAACCGGCGCGGCCATAGGGAATCGGCGGCGTCTACGCAGACCGCATTATCTCCTCCCAGGTGACCTTGCGGCCCAAGTCCATCGCCATGCGCCCGAGAATCGCCGTGAGAGTGCTTTCCACTCCTCGTGCGCCGGTGTTTTCCGGACGCGCTTCGGCGATCCGCTGCACGAAGTCGGCGACCGAATCGATCGAGATGTTCCGGGGCGATTTTTCGGCGGTGACGTCCTCGCGGCCGCGGTAGTGCTTCCAGTAGTTCTCCGACGTCTCGATCACGCCGGAGGGGCCGTGGAACTGTTCGCTGACGTTGCGGTAGAAACCGGGAGCGAGGATCGTGCCGAGAAGCGAGCCCTGCACGTCGCCGGGATAGTCAAAAGTGACGTGGACGTGATCCCGGTTGTCGCCGTACGTCAACATGGTCCGGCCGCCCGTGCCGTGGGCCGACAGCGGGTGGGCGCCGAGGAACCAGTTCATGACGTCGATGAGGTGGATGTTGTTTTCGACAATGAGATCGCCGGAGGTTTCGCGCCACGCGCCCCAGTCGCGGATGCGGGCGGTTTCATCCGCAGGCGGGGTGTTGCCTGTGCGGGGCCGGCGCGAGGCCGGTTCGCCTTTGATGAACTGCACGTTCGCCCAGCGGATGCGGCCGATGGCGCCGGTGTCGAGGACGGCCTTCGCCTTGCGGTACACCTGGCCGTGGCGGCGCTGGAAACCGAAGGTGATGTGAAGGGAACGGGGGGCGGAATCGGCGGCTTTGAGGATGCGCTTGCAGTCGGCCACGGAGGCCGCCGCGGGCTTCTCGATATAGATGTGCTTCCGGGCGCGGACGGCCGCCTCAAAGTGCTCGGCGTGCAGGAACACGGGCGTGGCGATGATGACGGCGTCCACGTTCGAGGCGAGGAGGTCGCGGTAGTCGCGATGGAACGCAGCCTGATCCGCTCCGGGGATCTTTTTGCGCGCCGCCTCGATGCGGTCGTCGAAGAGTTCGCTGATGGCGGCGATGCGCGCCGGGGTGTGCGCGGCCACCAGTTGCGCCAGGTAGGTTCCGCGGTTGCCGGCCCCGATCAGGCCCACATTCAGGGCAGAGTTGGCGGCGGAACCGCGGACCGAAGCAGCGGGGACCAGGGTCGCGGCGGCGAAGATCGCGCGGCGGGAGGGCTTGCCGGAAGGAGAGAGAGGATTCGTAGCCACTCCGTCATGATAAGGTATCGGCTGATGCGACACACGGGGTTCCTCATCGCGCTCGGCTGTTCGAGCTTGCTGGCCCAGGAGGCGATCCGCATCGGATCGCGGCGCGAACTTCTCCTCGACGACCACCTGATCGAGTCCTTCGCCGGCAAGGCGGAGTTGCGGCTGCATCGCCCCGAGCGGCGTGAGGCCGTGCTGGTCACCGACAAGCCGTGGGAGGGCAACGCGTGCGCCTACCGGACGATTTTCCGCGACGGCGCCAAGGTCCGGATGTATTACACCGGCAATCACTACGACCTCAAGGTCAAGGGAATGAAAGCCCACCCACCGGTGATCTGCTACGCCGAGAGTACGGACGGCATTACGTGGACCAAGCCGGATCTGAACCTGGTTTCCTGGGAGGGGTCGCCGAAGAACAACATTGTAATGGCGGAAGACACGGTCAAGGTCCCCGGGCTCGACAAACTCGGAGTCGACCATTTCGCAGTGTTCAAGGACGCCAACCCGGCCCGCCGGGCGGGCGAAGAGTACAAGATGCTGGTGCTCGGCAGACGCGCCCTGTATGCGCTGGGTTCGCCGGACGGATTCCGCTGGAAGCTGCTGTCGGACCAACCGGTGCTGACGAAAGGCTACTTCGATTCGAAGAACCTGGCTTTCTGGGACGCCGAGGCCAAGCTCTACCGCGCGTACTTCCGGGACTTCCGCAACACGGTGACCGGAGCGGGCCGGTCGAGCCAGGCAAAGGCGGACGAGGGATACCGCTACGTGCGGGACATCATGACGGCCACCTCAACCGACTTTCTGCACTGGAGCGAGCCGGAATGGCTGCGGTATCCCGGCTCGCCGGATGAGGAGTTGTACACCAACCAGATCCAGCCCTACTACCGCGCGCCCCATATCCTGGTCGGATTTCCGAAGCGCTACCAGGATCGGGGCTGGTCTGAAGCGATGCGGCTGCTGCCGAATCTCGAGCATCGGGAAGCGCGTTCGGCCGTGCATCCGCGGTATGGAACGGCCGTGACGGACGCTCTGTTCATGTCGAGCCGCGACGGGGTGCATTTCAGGCGATGGGGCGAGGCGTTCATCCGTCCCGGGCCTCTTTCGAACAATTGGGTGTATGGCGACAACGGCCCGGCATGGGGCCTGGTCGAGACGCCGTCCCACATCGCCACGGCGCCGAACGAACTTTCGATCTACGCTGTGGAAAACTACTGGCGGGGCAGCGCCATGTCATTGAGACGGTTTGTTTTACGCGTAGATGGGTTCGTTTCGGTGCAGGCTCCGCTTGCCGGCGGAGAGTTCGTCACAAAGCCGCTGATCTATGAAGGCGGATCGCTCGAAATCAACTTTTCGACTTCCGCCGCGGGCAGTATCCGGTGGGAGATGCAGGACCGGAATGGAGCGCCGCTGCCGGGCCTGTCACTGGCGGAGAACCCCGAACTGTTCGGGGACGCCATCGACTACATGGTTCCGCTGCGGGCAGGGGCGCGGCTGGCCAGCCATGCCGGCAAACCGGTGCGCTTGCGGTTCGTGCTGCGCGACGCGGACCTGTACGCGTTCCGCTTCAGGTAGGCCGGAGGGGTCAGGAGATCCTGATGACGCGGGCCGCGTTGTCCCAGAAGATCTTTTTCTGGACGGCGGGTGAGGCGAGCTTTCGGATCTCGGCGATCTGCTGCCAACCGCTGCACTTCGGCCCGGTCCCGACGTGGTCGGAGCAGTCGCTGCCGTAGAGGAGCTTGTCCTGGTGGCGCTCGAGGAACGCCTGGGCGTGTTCCTCGTCGCGCTGCAAAGCGTTCAGGCCGGAGCCGGCCGAGAGGTCGCCGTACATGTTCGGATAGTCGCGAAGGTATCGGTCCGTCCAGCCACCCGCGGTCACTTTCCACTTCGGATAAAGCTGCGGCTGGTCGTGCCGGGCGTCGATGTTAGCCCACCATGTCTGGGCGTGGCCGATGAAGTTCACTGACGGGTAGCGGGCGAGCACTTTCCAGAACTGGTCGAAGTTGACGTTGTAGCGTTCGTGCTGGAAATGGAGCAGGATGGGAACGGCGTAGTCCCGCGCAATCTCGCAGAGGCGGTCCATGACGGGCGAAGTCACGTCGACGAAGAACTTCTGTTCGCCGATTCCTTTTGCGCCGGCTTTCAGGTACTTTTCGATGGTCGGCCGGGCGTCATCGAAGTAGGTGACTTCGTTGGCGAAGAAGACGTATTTCTCGGGGTACTTCCTAGCGATCTCCATGCAGCGGTCGTTTCCCGAGGCCCCTGCTTCAAGGCCATAGACCCTGCCGGAGGGCAGCAGGACGGTCTTGGAGATTCCCATGACGTCCTGGTGCCGGAGCATGACGCTGTCGGGGCGTCCGGAGTAGTCGGTGTGCTGGTGAATGTCGATGATCCGGATGGACTGGGCGTCCGCCGCGTTGGGGATCGCGGCGCCGGCCGCCACGCCGATGAACTGCCGTCGGTTCATATCGCGTCATGATACACGATCCATCGCCGGGGTGCGTATGCTATTCTCGCGTTGGTTATGGGACCCAGCGCATACGGCCAGCGGCGGGGAGGATTGAAGCTCCTGCCCGTGATTCTGTTCGGCCTGTACCTTGTCTACTACTATTTCAGCAACCAGGAAGTGGTGCCGCTGACCGGGCGAAAACAGCTGGTCGACATCAGCCGGGAGCAGGAAGCGGCGCTCGGATATCAGTCCTACCGTCAGGTGCTGCGCCAGTCGGCGGTGGTGCCGTCGGGACCGCTGGTCGAGAAAGTCCGTTCGATCGGGCAGCGTCTGGCCAAAGTCTCGGACGATCCGGGATTCGAGTGGGAGTTCAACCTCATTCAGGACAACCAGGCGAACGCGTTCTGTCTTCCGGGCGGCAAGGTGGCCGTCTATACGGGGATCCTGCCGATCACGGCCAACGACAACGGTCTTGCGGCGGTGATGGGCCACGAGATCGCGCACGCCATCGCGCGACACGGCGCCGAGCGGATGGCGCACCAGAAGCTGGTGCAGATCGGGACGCTCGCCGCGGGGGTCGCGCTGAGCGACATGGATCCGGCGGCGCAGCGGGGCGTGATGGGCGCGCTGGGAATCGGCGCGCAGTTCGGGATCCTGCTTCCGTTTTCCCGCGAGCATGAATCGGAGGCCGACTACATGGGACTGATCTACGCGGCGCGGGCCTGTTTCGATCCGGCGGAAGCGCCGCGGTTGTGGGAGCGGATGGGCCAGGCCAGCCGGGGCGGTCCGGCGGAGTTCATGTCGACGCACCCGAGCCATGAAACGCGAATCCGACAGTTGAACGAGTGGATGCCGAAGGCGATCGAGGAGAAACAGAAGTCCTGCGGGGGCTAGCCCGCGTGTGATTGAATAGACCGAGGTACTTTCCGCCATGAACCGACGCAAACTCACCCTGTTGTTTGGCCCTCTGCTCGCGCTGGCCTGGGCGTTGGCGCCATCGAACCCCGGCGCCACAGCCCAGGCGAAGGAGGCCGGCGTCAGCGGCCAGGGCAAGATGAGGTTCCGTGTGCTGTACACATCCAGCCACCTGCCGGCCGAAGCACGGAACCCCAGCGTGCTGACGAAGGCGCACGGGGGCTTCGCCGTGGACCGGCGGCCGGGCAAAGGAGAGACGTATTTCGCCCTTCCGGGAGCGGGCATCATCCAGATCAGCGCGGATCTGAAGACGACCCGCATGCTGCCGACGGCGCCGGCGATGCGCGATACCAACATGCACAACGCGACGTTCTGGCAGGCCAAAGACGGGACGCCGTACCTAGTGTTTCCGGGCAACGGCGTGGCGAAGGTATTCGTGACCTCGCTCGACGGCAAGCTGGTCTACACGCTGGACGCGCCGGACGGGACACGCGACATGGGCCACCCGATCGCGACCGACTATTTCGCCGGCCGGGGGAACTTCGTCCCGACCGACGTGGAGCACCTCGACGGTCTGTTCTACGTCGCCACGGGTTACTCGAATCTCGACTTCATTCTGACCGCCCGGATCAGCTCGACGAACCCGTTCAAGGCGGAGTGGTTCGACCTGGGTTTCGGGGGCCGGGGCACGAATCCGGGCCAGTTCGGGACCTCGCACGGGATCACGGTTCCGCCGGGAACCCGAAGGATCGACGTGGCGGACCGTCCGAACTCGGAGATCGACCGGTTCACGCGGCACGGCCAGTATCTTTCGACGCTGCGGATGCCGCTCGGTTCCTTTCCTTGCGACATCTACTACCACGACAGCAAGTACGCGATCGTCGGCTCGCTGCACGGGCCGGACCGTTCGAAGGGCGCGCCGATCTATATCCTGGAGGACGACCGTCTGATCTCGACCATCATGCCGAAGGAAGACCTCGGGCTGGCGAACTTCCAGCACGTACACAACGCCGTCATGCGCGAGGTAAACGGCAAGTTCTACGTCATCGCGCAGGCGTGGAATCCGGGCGACTTCGCGATTCTCGAGCAGGTCAACTAGCGCCGGGGCCGGCGGTCACCTTCGAACGTAGCTGACGCCGCCGGCGGCCACTTCGATGCTGTCCTGCCAGTCGGGCCCGTCGACGATGTAGGCGGCGCCGTCACGGCGAAAACCGGTGATGGCCGGGGCAGCGCCGGAGAATGGCTCAAGCAGCGCTTCAAACCGGGTCTGGCGGCCCCGGCGCCGGGCCAAGGCGAACGGGACAGGGATCGTCAGGTTCTCCCCGAGCCCGTTGCCGGCGGCAACGACGGTTGCCTCGCCGCCGAGCATCCACACGCGCAGGCTTCTCACAGCCGATTCGAAGTCGGCGACGACGAGGTCGGAGCCATCGTGAACCAGTTGGACATGGTCCACGAACAGTTCGCCCTGCCGGGGGCCTTGCGGGTCCTGCTGCAACTCGATGCTCACGGTGCGCAAAGGCAGATCGACGTGGCCGTCGGCGTTGCCGAGGTAGTGCTGGGGCCATCGGGCCGGATCGCCGGCCTCGAATTCCCGCCAGCCCGTCCAGTCCACGACGGCCAGCGGAGTCACGAAGCGTTCGTCGGAGGCATCGTTGACGCGCAGCAGAACGCGGTGGCGGGATCCGTCCCCATAGATGGCCACCTTCACCGCGCGGGGATGCTCCGGAACGGGACCGGGCGCGATCTGCGGAGTAGAGTAGAGCAAGTAGCCGGGGCCGCCAAACTGGTAGGACATCCGGCCGGACCCGCTTCCCACGAATGCCTGCCGACGCGAGTATTCGAACGCGCCCCTGACGCTAGGGGTGCTGGCGTAAACCGACCCGTACGCCCCGCCGGCCGACTGCGCTCCGTCGAAGGTGAGAGTCCAATCGCGTTCGGCGGCGGCCCCTCGGACCGCAGAGAGGTGCTGGTAGCCGTTCTGCCGGCCGAAGACGACAGTTCCGGAAGCCAACGGCAGGCCGGTGGTGACGACGCCGGCATTGTGATAGACCCAATCGAAGGTGTGATCCTGGCTGTCGGCCGCCTGCACATCGAACAGGTCGAGCGTGTAGTCCGCGGTATGCACCATGGTCCGAGCGAGCCTCACATTGGGGTAGGCTCCTCCGGCTTCCGCGCGAACGATCGCCGCGCCGTCGCTGAAGCTGGAAAACAGGAGCCGGCCTTCCGCCTCAGCCTGGTTCCGTTCGTCGACGACGACGGTGTTGTGGGCGACCGTCGTTTTGTCCCAGGTATTGTGCGTGGGGGCTCCGTAGGATTGCGTACCGGGGTCGACGGCCAAGATCCCGCCGTTGAAGTAGGACACGAAGTTGAGCTTGTCGTAGTGGCCGTGCCCGCCTCCGTGCGGACCGTACTTCAGGATGACAGCGTGGTCGTTGGAGGCCCGCAAGACGGCGTAGCCGGACTCGGGGAAGACCGAACTTTCCAGTGCGGGAGCCTCACCCGCGGGAAGATCCGGCAGGCCGAACAGGAGAGCGTCCCGGCCCCGCGCGCGGGAACCCGCCACGGCGGCAAACAGCGGATCGCCCCAGTGGGCATAGGCGCTCTCGTACAGCCGGCTGTAGTTTCTCAGGTTCACCGTGGTCGCGTCGTTGAAGGGCGCCAGGACGCCGTTGGCGAAGGCGAAAAGCAGGGGTGCGGAGAACGCCTTGCGGAACGCCTCCTCGCTCCAAAGGTCGTGGCCGTTGCGGCCCGCCATCTCGGCCAGTTGGACAAGGGCGTCGAGAGCGTAAAAGTGGTATGTGAAACTGCCTTCGTACCAGAAGCCATCCGGGGTGACAGACCGGGCGAGGTGGAACCGGAACCCGCTGGGCCCGTCGATGGAATGCCGCGCCAGTTCCTGGTCCCCGGCGGCGAAGGCGACGGCGGCCATGCCGGCATTGTGCCAGGCCTGCCAGTTGCTGACGCCGGCGTCATAGCGGCGGATCGTATCGGCGGCGGCGAGCAACAGTCCCGTCCGGATGGACTCGCGGGTCTCGCCATCGAGCCAGTCGCCCAGCAGATCGTAGGCGTAGGCGAGGGGAATGATCCAGATGGCCTCATCGAGAGTCTGGGCGTGGGCACGGGCGCCGGAACGGGTGTTGCGGTTGTCCTTGTCGTGCAAGGCGTAGCTCGAATAGCGTCCGGCATAGGCGGTCAGAATCCAGGCGGACTTCTCGGCGTACTCGCGCTTGCCGCTCAGCCGGAAGGCGAGAGCCAGGTCACGGGCCATGGAGGCGAGCTGGTCATGGCGTTCGGAGTAGATCACCTGGTCGTAAGGCCACCCTGTGACGGTGCGGTTGTCAGTAGGGCAAACATGTCTGGCGGGAGGTTCGAATCTGAGCCGCACGCCGGAAGACGGGCAGACATACCAGTGCCACCACTGGCCGCCCTCCGGAGGCAGTTCGAGCGCCGCGAGGCCGTAACGGGCGAGATGGGATGCGGGCCATGCGTCGGCCGAGGCGATCAGATCGGCCTTCGCCTTCGCCGCCCAGGCGTGCGAATCGACAGCCTGAGAGATGCGAAGGAAATCCGCATCCGTCAACAGCGAACCGGCCAGGAGCCGCAGAGGAAGCAGAATGACCGACAGCTGCCGGAACATGGTGAGTCTCCCTCTTCAGGATAGGCTTGTTTGGCCCGGCAAAGGACCGCCGGGCGGCGCCGAGCCGCCGCGAAGAGCGCCAGTCCGGAATCTACCGGATGGCCATGGTCGCCGGGGGGCTGGCGATTCCATTCACGGAGACGACAACAGGAACCGCCGGGCCGGAAGGCACGCCGGCGGGGACGGTCGAGAGGACCTGGTAGACTCCGACGGCGCCCGGCCTGAGGGTCGCGGAAGTCACCTGGGCCTCGACGCCGCCGATCGTGAGGCGGACGGCGCCGTTGACTTCGGAGAGCAGCTCGGAGGGCGCCGCCCGGCCGATCTCGACGGGCGGCGTAACCGGCCCCAGCCCTTCGCACTGGATCAGGATCGAGTCGCCGGGGGCGGCGGGATTGCCGGCATCAGCGAGCTTTCCGTCGACGAAGATCGAGCCCTGTCCGGTGTCGCTGGCAAAGATCGAGGGCTGTTCGGTCGCGATAGCCACATCCTGGAGGGCGGCGCGGGATCCGCGGCGGACGCGCACCTGGTATATCCGCGGGGCCAGGCCGTAAGGGAGCTGGCCGCTGACTTGCGAAAAGCTGGCCTGGTCGGCGGCAAGGGACAAGGGAAGGCGCCCGGAGGCGCCGACGAGATCGACGGTGGTCGCTCCGAGGCGGTCCGGGAGAGGAGCGGATTCAGCGCGCTGCACGCCATCCGCCAAGCGGAACCCCACGGCGCTGAACAGCCCGCCGGCCGCGAGGCGAAGCCCGGGCTGGAAGCTGGCGGAGCTGACGATGCCCTCCTCGGCCAGCTTCGGGGCGTCGGCGTTGAGGCCGCCGCTACCGGTAATGAGCGCGCCGCCGCGGATATTCTGGACAAAGTCTTCGGCGGCCACCTCGACGGCAAGCGAGCCGGCCGCCGTCTGAGTCAGGTCGAGAGTGCCTGTCCAGCGGCCGTCGCCGAGCGACTGGAGGGAGATCGAGTTTGTGGCGCCCTGAACGGTAGCGGTCACGCGGGCGGGAGAAAGCACGGGTTCGGCACAGTCGTCGCGAACCACGGCCTCGATGGCGAGCGGCCAGCCGTTGGGAATCACGAAGCCCGACGGGATGGTGCGCGGCGCCACGAGGATCTGGCCGGGGCGGCAGTTGCCGGCGTAACGCCCGCCCTGTTTTTCCGCGCTGGTGGGCGCGCTGATGGCAACGAGCAGGATGAGATCGACCACGCGGACCCGGCTGTCGCCGGACGAGCCGATATTGAGCGACGCCCGTACGACGCCGCCGTTGTTTCCGGCGGCGTTGGCGCGCACCTCGATCGTGCGCGTTCCGTTGGGAGGCACGGTCCGGCCCTCGCGGGCGGAGGCGGTGAAGACCCGGGAATCGCCTTCCAGGACGAAATCGATTGTGACGGGCGATCGGGAAACGTTGCGCACGGTCACCGTCTGGGGCGCCGGGTTGGGTCGGCCGGGCGCGGTGACAAACAGCAGGCTGGCGGGGTCGATCAGGGGCGCCACCTGTTCGGAAGGAGCGGCGTTCAGAAAGACGCTCAGCAGACGGGGAGAGTTGTCGGCGCCGTCGGACCGCACGGAAACATAGCCGTGGTATTGATCCGGATCAAGGTTGGAAGGATCGACGGTGACCTCGACCTCGGCAGGAGCGCCCGGGGCGACGGTTCCGGCGGCAGGCCGGATGCGGAGCCAATCTCCTCCGGAGAGGGTTTCGACGGCGGCCTCGAAGGAATAGCCACGATCGCCCGCGGCCAGAAGCTGAAACCGTCTGGTGAGGCTCGAACCGCGCGCCTGCGCGTCGAAGAACAGACCGCTTTGGGAGAGCCGGATCGAATCGGGGCCGGCGGTGACGGCGAAGTTCACGCCGACGCGGACCGGTTCGCCGGCTTCGGGGGTGAAGATCACGAAGGCCGAGTACAGGTCAGGGTTCAGGCGCGCGGGGTTGACGGCGACGCGCACGTTGGCGGGGGTGGCGGAGGAAGCGGCGCCATCTCCCGGTTCGACGGTGAGCCAGTCGCGGCCATTCACGTACTGGACCGAGGTCCGGAAGCGGAGATTTCCGCCGTTGGTGACGGCCTGAAGGAACTGCGGCGGAGGCGGGCCGGATCCGCGGGGCGCGGAAAACAGGAGCGCGATCGGCCGCACGATCAGCCCGAGCGGGCGCGGGGGCCGGACCGTGAGCATCACGGTGACCTGGGAGGACGGCACATCGGCGCCCTGAAGCAGAAGCGTATTGCGATAGACGCCAGGCTGCGAGGGAGGGTTGGCGACAGAGAGCCGCAGGAGCCCAGGCGCGACGGCCGAGCCCGCCGTCCTCAGCCATGGCCCTCCGGAATCGGCCGTGATCGCCGTGCGGATGGGCAGGCCGGGGGTGTCGCTAAGGACGCTCAACTCCTCGGGGGGAGGCAGAGCGCCCTGGCTGTCCATGAAAAAGTCGACAACCTGGCGATGCGTCCGGAACGGGCCGGGTACGCGCAGACTGCACGCCTTGAGCGTGTTGTTCAGCCGTGAATCGGCGACATAAAGGGAAAACTCGAAGTTGCCTCCCTGGAGCGGACGCCCGCGGATCTCGTCTCCGGAAATGGCAAGCCCGTCTGGAAGGCGGCCGAGCAGAACCGCATAGGTGTAAGGAGGCAGGCCGCCGGTGGCGGTCAGCTTTTGCGAATAGTTAGCTGTCACGGCGCCGTCGGGAAGCGGGCAGTTGGTCGAGATGGCGGGGGGCGAAACGACGCGCAGGGTGAGGGCGGCGGACTCAATCAGCGGGCGGCCCTGCTGTTGCGGAAGCCGGACGGAGATCTTCACGTCGGCGGGCTGGGCGAAAAGCTGGGGAGGAATGTTGGCGACGATCAATTCCTTCGAGCTGACGGCTTGCGCATCGAGGACCGCCTCGAGATCCTCTTCCCCGCGCCGTTCCACGCGCCAGATCACCTTTGTGCCGGCGGTCTGGAAGCCGCTGCCGAACACGCGAAGCAGGCGGGTGCGGTCGCCGGTGACGAAGGTATCGGGCTCGAGCGAGTCGGCCTGGAAGCGTTCAGCGGGCAGGCCCGAGCGGATACTGCACGACTTGGACACAGAGCGCTCCCGTGAATCGGAGACGCTGATCGTGAAGCCAAAGTCCCCCGAGGCGACGGGCATCCCCGAGAGGATTCCGTTCGGGGCGAGCGAGAGACCCTCGGGCAGGGCTCCGCTCAGCGACCAGCGGTAGGGTGGCATACCGCCTCCGGCCTGAAATGCGAAGTTGTACGCGATGCCCACTTCGGCGGCGGGAATCGGGCAGTCGGTCACGATGACCGGAGGCGTGGACGGTTCGGGCGGAGGAGGAGGCGCCGTTCGAGTGACGCTGATCGAGCACTCGCGCGAGCCCGTCTGGATGGCGTTGCCGACACTCCGCGAGACGGCCAGCGTGAACGAGGCGACGCCTTCGCTTCGCGGGGTTCCGGCAATGACTCCGCCGGCGCTCAACGAGAGCCCGCCAGGAAGGACGCCCTGGGACAGTCCCCAGACGAACGGTCCGGCAGGCGCACCCTGGGTGGAGGGTCCGGAGGCGGAGAGGGCGGCCTGGTAGGGCTGGCCGAGGCGGGCCGCCGACGCGGGACAGGCTGAGATCTGAAGACAGCCCAGACAGTCGGTGGGCGGAGGGGGAGGATCGACGACATTGATTGTCACGGAAGCGGTGGCCAGCAGCACGGTGGCCGACCGCCCGTTTCCCGACGGTTGAGCGGAAGCCTCTTTGCCCCGGGGCAGGCCCTTGATGACGGGCAGACCGTCCTCGCCGAGAAGGGCGACGGTCAGAGCAAACGACCCGGTGCGCGACGGGGTTCCGCTGATGAGCCCGTCGGTGGTGATGGAGAAGGGCGAGCCAGTCGGGGCAGACTGGATCGCAAAGCCGTACGAGAGGATGTCGCTGCGCGAGCCACAGCGGCCGAGCTGGAGCCGGTAGGGAACACCCACGGTCGCCGTGGGAACCGGGGGAACGGAGATCCTGGGACTGCCGGTGAAGCAAGCGAAGATGAAATCCTGAAAGATGATCGATTGCCCGGCCAGGGGCGCGGCCAGAACGAACGCAGGGAACAGCAGTCGAATCATTCTGTCCACCACCTTTATGTGACACGTTTCTCCGCTTCGTTGCACTCTCCGCCCAGTACCTTCATTATATTGAGTACACTGGTCGAGTGCCGGACGAAACGGAGGCAGAGCCGCCCGGCAAAGGGATTCCGGAAGGGAATCCGTTCCTTATTCCAGGAGGTCCATACATGAACCGTCCATGGGCGCGGGTCGTGCTGGGAGCGGTCCTCAGCGCCGCCGGCCTCAGCGCGCAGACCACGCAGGGCCTGATCTCAGGGAGGGTCACATCACAGGACGGCGCATCGATCGCCAACGCCGAGATCCGCTACGAGAATCTGGAAACGGCGACCAGCGGCGCGGGACGGTCCAACGCAGCGGGTTACTTCGCACTGCCGCTGCTGCCGCCCGGCAGCTACCGTCTGCGTGTATCCGCGGACGGTTTTCAGCCGGCTGAGATTCAGGAACTGCAACTGGCAGTGTCGGCGTTTCTGGACATCCCGTTCCGGCTGCGGTCTCTGGCTGACGTCTGGGAGGACGGGCAGTACCGGAGCCTGATCCTGCCGGGAAGCCGGGCGGTGCTGAACTTTTTCGGACCGGACGTGGACATGTCGCGGTCGGCGACGCTGGAGGGACCGCGGACCACGCGGGGCGGGCTCGAGTCAACCATTTCCGAGGTGATCAATCCGGCACAGATACAGCATCTTCCGCTGGCGGGACGAGACGTCTACACGACGCTCGTGCTTCAGCCGGGCGTGACGTCGGAGACGAGCACGTCGCGCGGGATCGGCGTGGCGGTGAACGGACAGCGGCCTTCGGCGTCCAACTTTCTGCTGGACGGAGTGGAGAACAACAATGCTCTGGTGACGGGCCCGCTGACGGTGGTCGCGCCGGAGGCGGTGCAGGAGTACCGCATTTCGACCAACAACTTTTCGGCCGAGTACGGCCGCGCCAGCGGATTTCTGGCCAACGCGGTGACGCGCGCGGGCACGAATCAATGGCGCGGAACGGGCTACTTCAATCTGAAGGATGAGCGGCTGAACGCGGCCGATTTCGCGCGGAATCTGAACGGCCTGGGCCGGTCGCCAGTGGATGAGAAGCAGTTCGGATTTCAGTTCGGGTCGCCCATTCGGCGGGACCGTCTGTATCAGTCCGCGGCGCTGGAACACCTGCGGAGCCATGGCCAGGATGATCCGGTGGATCTGAACCTGCCGGCCACCCGGTATCTCGACTTCCTCCGGCAGTTCAACCGGACTTCGCTGATCAACCAGTTGCTGACGCAGTTCGCGCCGCCGCCGGTGGCCTCCGAGGAAGGGCAGTTCGTGGGCACGCTGCGCGTTTCCCCGCCGGTGAACCTGCGGCGCACGGTGGGACTGGAGCGGATCGACTACCTGTCAAAGAACGGGGCGCACCGGCTGATGGGCCGGATCGGGGTGTTCCGGCTGTCGCGGCCCGATTTCGCGTGGACGCCATACAAGGACTTCGTATCCGGGCTCGACCAGAACAACACCGCGGTAGCGGCGGGGCTGACGAGCAATCTGCGGCCGTCGGTGACCAACGAGGCGCGGTTCAGCGGGTCGGGCGAACTGCTCGAGTTCGACCGTCCGCGGCCGGACATCCCGACGCTCGAGGTCAGCGACGGCGGGATCCTCCTGCCGGGAAGCCTGAGTTCGTACGGGTACCGGAACAGCGGACGGAACTTCGAAGCGGTCAACAACACCGTGATCGCCGCGGGCCGGCACGTAATCAAGTTCGGAGGGGGTTTCCTGTCGCGGACGTCGAAAGGATTTCTGACGTTCGGCCGCGACGGCCGGTACGTGTTCCGCGACCTGCTCGACCTGGAGGACGCGTTGCCCCTGCGCGTCGATGTGGGCCTGGACCGGCTGGAACTGACGCAGCGGCGGAACACGCTCGCCAACTACGACCGCGAGTACAGCACCAGGCAGTTCCACCTGTTCGCCCAGGACAGCTTCCGGGTCACGCCGAAGCTGGCGCTGAACTACGGACTGCGGTACGAAATGTTCGGCGCGCCGCGGAGCAAGCGGGGCGTGGAGACGCTGCTCCGGCTGGGACAGGGAACAGGGCTGCCCGAGCAGATCGCCGGCGCCTCGATGGCAGCGGGAAGCAGCGGCCAGGCTCTCTACGACGGCGATCACAACAATTTCGCGGGACGTTTCGGGATCACCTACTCCGTCAACCGGAGCACGCTGGTCCGAGCCGCGTACGGCCTCTTCTACGACCGTCCGTACGACAACCTCTGGCAGAACATCCGAAACAACGGGTTCGTGCTGGCGACGGCGTTTCCGACATCGAGCGTCGATTTCACGAAGCCGGTTTCGACCCAGCTTCCTCTGCTTCGAAACTTCGTGGCCGACCCGAATTTTTCGCGGATCACCTTCTACCAGCCCGGGGTCCGCACTCCGTACGTGCAAAGCTACTTCGCGGGCGCGCAGAGGGAGCTGACGGAAAGCTTCGTGGTCGAATTGAACGCGTCCGGATCGCTGGGGCGGAAGCTGCTGACCACGGACATCCTGAACAGGGAAGGCAGCCGGCCGGGCATCAGCGATCCGTTCCGGTCGCGATTCAATCCATCGCTCCAGAATCTGTACTACCGGGCCAACCAGGGAGCATCGAGCTATCATGCGCTGTCACTGCTCGGGCGTTACCGGGGCCGGCGCGTGCAGGCCCAAGTCGCCTACACATACAGCCACGCAATCGACAATCAGAGCGAGATTCTGTCGGGCGACTTCTTCGACTTCCAGCGGGTGCAGGCGGCGCCGGCGCCGGCGCGCCCGCGGTCGGCGTTCTCACGGCAGTTCGACAGCGCGGGCGACCGGGGCAACGCGGATTTCGACCAGCGCCACAACCTGGTGTTCTACTCGATCTGGGAGCTGCCGGGGCGGCACGTGCTGACACGGAACTGGCGCATCGCGCAGCTGGGAGCGATCCGGTCCGGGGTGCCGTACACGGTTTTCGCGGCCGGAGAGGCGCCGCTGATCAACCGGCGGGCGGACATGCGGGGCGCGGGTGAAGTGGACCGGCCGGCCCGGGGCGGACGGATTCTGCTGGAGCGGCAGGCATTCGCGACGCCGGCGGCGGGGCAGAACGGGAACCTGGGGCGGAACTCGTTCGCCGGGCCGGGGGTGTTCAACGTGGATCTGTCGGTGAGCCGGTCGTTTCCGCTTCGCTGGCTCGGCGAGGGGGGCCGCGTGACGCTGCGGGCGGACGCGTACAACTTTTTCAACCACGCCAACCTGGGAAATCCGGAGGGATTTCTCGGGTCGCCGGATTTCGGCGTGGCGCGGTACGGCCGGCAGGAACTGAGTTCCGGTTTTCCGGCTCTGGCGCCGTTGCGGGAAGGGGCCCGCATCGTCCAGCTGATCCTGCGGCTGGAGTTCTGACCGATGCGCGGCCGTCGCGATGAGAGCCGGCCCGTCAGAGCCGGGCGGCCGCGGGTAAGCGAGGCTTGGCCGGCCCGGTCGGGAAGTACACTATACGGTGGACTCCATGGCTAACGAACCATCCGCCGAATCCAGATCCCCTGGCTATGCCGGGGTGAAGGTCAAGGGCCGCTATGTGATCGAGCGCGAGATCGGACGCGGGGGTATGGGTTCGGTCTGGCTGGCGCGCGACGAGCAGCTGTTTCAGCGGCGGGTGGTGATCAAGATCCTGCTCGGGCAGACGGAGCAGGCGGAGTGGTTTCTGAAGAAGTTCATCGAGGAGCAGGCGGCGCTGGCGATGATCGACCATCCGGGAGTGGTGGGGGTGCTCGACAGCGGCGAGATGCCGGACCGGAAGCCGTTCCTTGTGATGCAGTACGTGGACGGCACGACGCTGCGAAAGGAGATCCCGCCGGGGGGGCTTCCGTTCGCGACGGCGGCCGCCTGGATCCGGCAGCTCGGTTCGGCGCTGTCGGCGGCGCATGCGCGGGGCATCACGCACCGGGACCTGAAGCCGGAGAACATCATGCTCCAGCGGGTGGCCGACGGCGAGACGCTGGTGAAGATCATCGACTTCGGCATCGCGGTGGTGAAGGACGCGCAGGCGCCGGACGGAGCCCGGAGCGGCATCATTGCGGGCTCGTTTCCGTACATGGCGCCGGAGCAGTTTCTCGGCGAACCGGAGCAGGCCAGCGATATTTTCTCGCTCGGCGTGATCGCCTGGGAGATGCTGGCGGGAGTGACGCCGAAGGAACTGTCGAATCCGGGCGGACTGCTGGCGCTGGCCAACGCCGGATTCAAGCTGAAACCTCGGGACCTGCGCGCCGACATTCCCGAGAGAGCCGAAAAGCTGATCCTGAAGGCGCTGTCGGCGGCGCCGAAGGAACGGCCGGCGCGAGCGCGGGATTTCGGCATCGAGCTGGCGGAGGCGCTGGAGCCGAAGCAGGAACGATCGGGCGTCACGGGCGTATGGAAGCAGGGGCCGGAGGACAGCTCGCTCGACTCGGCGCAGGTGGCGCACGTGCTGTTTCTCGATATCGTGGGTGCGTCGACGTACTCGATCGACGGGCAACGGTCGGCCGTATCGCGTCTGCAAACGATCGCCCGGGCGACGACAGAGTTTCAGCGGGCGCGGGCGGCCGACCAGTTGATCTCGCTGGCGACCGGAGACGGGTTCGCGCTGGTGTTTCTTCAGCGGCTGGAAGGCGCGATCGCCTGCGCGACGCAGATCGCGGAGGTGTTGAAGAAGGAGACTTCGTTCAAGGTCCGGATGGGGGTTCACACCGGGCCGGTGTTTCTGCTGAGCGACGTGACCGACAGCCGGTCGGTGGCCGGCGCTGGCATCAGCCGCGCGGAGACGGTGATGAGCTGCGGCGACGCGGATCATATCCTGATTTCCGACACGGCGGCCGAAGCGCTGCGCCATTTCGGGCGGTGGCGCGACCGGATCCACGACGTGGGCCTGTGCCAGAGCAAGGAAGGTCCGATTCATGTCTGGAGCCTGCACGACGGCTCCATCGGCAATCCGGCCACGCCGTCGAAGTTTCTGACCGTGCGGCCGGAGGCGGCGACCGGGACGGCGACGACACAGGCGGTCTCCGGCGGCGGGCGGTGGACGGTGAATCCGATTGTGGCGATCGCCGCCGCGGCTCTGATCACGCTGGGGGGCATCGCCGTGGCGCACCGGTTCGCGCGGAAGGCCACGCTCGATCCGTCGACGGCGCCGCGGGCCGAAACCAAACCGGCGCGTGAGATCGTATATTCATTGCTGGTCAAAAAGCCGGACGGATCGGGGGTGGAGGACATGAAAAGCGAGCGGATCTTCGCGCCGAATTCGATGATCCGGTTTCTATTCCGCAGCTCGCAGCAGGGCTACCTGTACCTGGTGAACGAATCGCCGCCACAGGACGGGCAGGTGACGTGGGTGTTCCTGTATCCGAGCGCGGCCCAGGGCGCGGCATCCGGCCAGCTCGGTTTCGGATCGATGCTGGCGGTTCCGCCGGGCGAGGACTTTTTGAAGCTCGACGAACAGATGGGCACCGAGAAAGTGCATGTGATCTGGGCGGACGCGCCCCTGGAGCCGCTGGAGCGGATCAAGAAGCGGGTGTTCGAGTCGATTCAGGGCGCCGGCCTGATGACGCCCGAGGAAGCGCGGGTGACGCGGGAACTGGTGGAGCGCACCAGCGCCGGCGTTGAAACCGTGAGGCTGGAGACGGGGACCGCGATTCGCGGTCCGGGAAACGTGATCACGAAGACGATCAGGCTGGAGCATTACTAACGGGAGGCGATATGAAGACGAAACGGGCGGCTCTTCTCTGCGTGGTGTTGTTGGCCGGAGCATACGCGGTCGCGCAGTCCCCGGCAGGGGAAGAGGAAGAGGGAGTGCGCACGCGGGCGCTGTGGAACACGGCCTTTCTGAACCGGCGGCCGCCGAAGCCGGAGCCCAAGTCTTCCGCCGGAGGCACGGCGGTGGCGTCGGTTCCGAAACCGAAGCCGGCTCCGCCGGCCGGCGAACCGAAGGCTTCGGCGCCGGCCCGCACGCTGGCCGAGGTCGGGAAACTCGGGAGCGCGTTCGTGGGCGTGACGTTGTGGCGCATGACGCGCGACCTGGGGTCCGTACCGGCCGTGCGCTTCCGCGGACTGGTTCACGAGGAGGACCCGGAGGGCACGGCAGAGTGGACTCCGCAGCGGGTATCGCTGAAGTCGCAGTTCGAACAGCGGGACATGGTGCGGCTGTCAGTGGAAAGCGCACGCGAAGGCTATCTGTATATCATCGACCGCGACGTTTACGCCGATGGCACCATGAGCGCGCCCACGCTGATCTTTCCCACGCTGCGATTGCGGGAAGGCAACAACAAGGTGCGCCCGGGCGTTCCGTACGAGATTCCGGAGCCGACCGACAAGCCTCCCGCCTTCCGGATGAAGAAGACGCGCGCCGACCAGGTGGCGATCCGAATCACGATGATCGTTTCACCCCAACCGATCCGGGAAATCCGGATCGGGCGGAGCGCGCAGAAGCTGGATCCGGCGAAGGCCGCCGAGTGGGAAGCGAAATGGGGGCAGGAGGTGGTTCAACTGGAGGATCCGAAGCTGATCGGCCAGGCCTACTCGCAGGCGGAAGCCAGGGCCGCGCAGGAAGTGGATTCGCTCGGCAGCGACGATCCCCTTCCGACGTCGCTGTTCCGGTCGGCGGCATCGGAGGATCAGCCGATGCTGGTTAACCTCACGCTCAACATGAAGTAGTGCGGACACCGGAGGAGATCAGGGAGCGTTCGTGTCAGCCTGGGATCAATCCGGCCTCGGCCGGCGGCTGTACGCGGCCGTCCTGTGCTGCGCACCGCTGGCCGCGCAGACGGCGCCGTTGGATTGTTCGGTGGCGGCTCCGGTGACGATTGTCCGCAGCGAGGGACAGGCCGAGTTGCTTCCGACGATCGGGATCTCCTGCACGGGCGGGCCACCGAACTCGATGACGCGGCTGACGGTCGAGATGAACCCGGCCACGCTGCGCATCTTCCCTGATCCCGGCGTGCTGATCCCCAACAGCGGGCCCGTGGTTCCGGGGGCGCGAACGGCCGCCGGAGGGCTCATATGGGAGACGCCGGTCAGCCAGCCCGGCGCGGGGCGCATCGACCTTCGGATCGCCAATGTCCGCGTCTCCGCGCCGGGCACGACGGCGGGGACGGCCGACGTGACGGTGCGAGCGGGGAATCAGACCGCGGGGTCGGGAAAGGTGCAAGTCGAGCCGCGGCGGGCCGCGAGGATCGACCAGCGCCGATGCGACGACAGCGGCGACGGCGGGTTCTCCACGCCGGTATCCGGAGCCCTGAATCCGGGCGTGGCGCAGGGGCGACCGGGACCCGCCGAGATCACATACAACGTACGGTTTCGCGAGGGATTCTCGAACGCATTCCGCAACCGCACGGCCGAAGGAGGCATCGCCGTTCCCGGCGGCGGCACGGCGGGCGCGGCCACCAACGGAACGCGGTTTCTGGTCCGGATCCGCAACCTGGCCGATGGAGTGACCGTGCTCGCGACAACGGGCGGGGTTCCCGGCGCGGGCACCAGCAGGTCACTTCAGGCGCGGCTGGTGACGGCGGACAGCAACGGGGACGGCGGCGGTGGCGCGGTCTCACCGGATTCCTTTGGCGCCTGCGGGGCAATGGGACAGATTCCGATGGCGCGAATCCCGGTGGCGGGGGGAGCCGCCGTGATCGTCTGGGAGGTCACCGCTTCCGATCCCGCCGCGATCGAGCAGTTCAGCGGGGGAATCGCCTACGCCTTCACGGCTCCGCCCAAGGAGCCCCCGGCGGCCGCCGGAACGCTGGCCCCGGTTTCGACGGGCCGTTCGGCGGCGGCGCCGCGGTTCACCGAAAGCGCGGCGCCCCGCACGGTGTCGCTCCAACGCGGGCTCACCTTCACCGCCTCGGCCGGCAGCGCCGCGCCGCCGCAACAGGTGGCGCTATCGACGAGGAATCCGGCCGTGCGGATCGAGACGGGCGTGTTTCCCCTGGCATCCGGCGCAACGCCGCCGAACTTCCTGAACGCCCGCCTGCTGCAACCGGGCATGGCGGAGGTGAGGGTGGACAGCAGCACTCTGCCGGCGGGAACCTACACGGGTTTCGTCGCCTTTGACGGCGACCCGGTGACGGTGCTGGTGAACGTGGCGGGGGCCGGAGCGGATCCGGGTCCAATCGTACAGCCGGAGGGTTTCCTGATCACCGTGCCGTTCGGCGCGCAGCGGACCGAATCACGCGCGTTCACGATCAGCAATACGGGATCCGCGCCGCTGACCTACAACGTGCCGGACGTCCAGGTGACAGGGTCGGTGGGTCCGGGGCAGTCGGTCACGCGGACGTTTAGTTTCGCCATTGTCGGAACGCTGCCTCCCGGAGTATATCCGTTCACGTTTCCGATCAGCTTTTCGAGCGGAGTGAGACGGAACCTCGTGGTCCGGGTGATCCTGCTGCCGCGGGCGCCGGCCGGCGCGGCGTCGCCGAGGCTGGCGGCAGTTCCGGGGTGCGAGTCCAACCGGCTTGTGGCGGTGCTCGAGCGGGTGGGTGGGGTTCCGGTGCTGGCGACCAGCTACCCGGTGAACGTCGAGGCGCTGGTTTCGGACAATTGCGGGCAACCGGTGGACAACGCGGCCGTCGAGGTGAGTTTCTCGAGCGAGCCGACCATCCTCCCGCTGCAATCCAACGGAGACGGACGCTACAGCGCGACGTGGACCCCGATCCAGCCGCGGGCCGGGGCGACGCTGCAGGTGAGAGCACGGCTGGACGGTTACGCCGACGGCGAGGCCACGACGACGCGGGATATCGCCGCCCCCGCCAGTCCGGCGGCGCCGGTGATCGGAGCGATCCAGAACGCGGCCAGCCAGCGGCCGGGCGCCGCGCCCGGCGCGGCCATGAGCATCTACGGCCTGAACTTCGCCGCGGGACTGAACCCGGCGCAGGCGTTTCCGCTGCCGGCGCGGCTGGGCGGGGCGGTCGCGCTGGTGGACCTGGCGGAAGCGCCGCTGCTGTTCACGGCGCCGAACCAGGTGAACCTGGTGCTGCCTCAGACGCTCGAACCAGGCCGCCACACGGTCATCGTACGGACGCCGTCCTCCATCTCGCTCAGCGTGCCGTTCGATGTCGACGCCGTGGCGCCGGGCGTGTTCACAACGAACTCGCAGGGGACCGGGCAGGCGGCGGTGGTATTCGCGGGGACGCGGACGGTGGCAGATATCGGCCGCCGGGCGCGGAACGGGGACTTTCTGGAGATCTACCTGACGGGCCTGGGCCGGACGGCGCCGCTGGCCGACGTGGCGATGGCGGCGCCAGGAGTGGAGCCCCTGGCCCGGACGTTGGGGGATCCGGTGGCGGTTACAGTCGGCGGGGTTCCGGCGCCAATCCAGTACACAGGGCTGACCCCAGGTTTGTCGGGGCTGTACCAGATCAACGTGCAGGTTCCGCCCGGCGTTCCGGGCGGCGACAGCACGCCGGTCCTGGTGAGAGTGGGCGGAATCGAAGCGCCGGCGGTCACCATCGCGACGCAGTGAACTATGATTGCTAGGAGTATCGGAGCATGTGGAATCGAATCGCGAGAGGCATAGCGACCGGAGCGGCGCTGGCGTGCCTGGCGCAAGGGCAGCAGAAGGAACAGCCGAGCGCGATGGTGCTCGACAGCCAGAACGGCAAGTTGAGGCGCGCGGGGGCAAGCCTGCCGGTCACGGTTTCCAAAGGGGAGTTTCTGTTTCCGGGCGACTCGGTGGTGACGGAAGACGGTCCTGTGACGCTGCTGTTCTGCCCTCAGAAGTCGACGATCGTACTCGGGGCGAAGGGGGAATTCATTCTCGGATCCGACCAAGTGGCCGCCATCCGTGGCGCGGTTGGTGAGAAGAAGCCGGTTGCGACCTGTCTGCTGCCGCAGGTGGAGAGACTGCCCGACGCAGCACTGCGGAACTACGGATCCAGCATGCGGGCGCGGGGGGGCGAGACAAAAGGCACGTTTGAGAGCCGGGTGGCGGCGCTCGGGGAGGCGCAGCGGGCGCTGCTCAATGCGGACCTGGCGGGAGTGAACGCCGCGCTCGCCGCCAATCCGAACGACGTGGCGGCGTTGATGTCGCGGGTCACGGTGTTGCGGCGCGCAGGACTCGACAGCGATGCCGCCGAGACGGTCCGCAGGATCGAAGAGCTGATGGGCGAGACGCCGCGGACGCGGGGTCTGATACACGAGGCGGAGTCGAAGGGGCGGCGCGGCGAGGATGAGGACGATCCCGACTCGCGGCTGGCGGGCGGCCAGACGTACGCCCTGCTGGTGGGTGTCTCCTCATTCCAGAAACTCCAGAAAGACCTGTGGCTCGAGTTCGCCGACCGGGACGCGGAGACCTTCTCCACATTTCTCCAGACCAAGCGCGTTGGCGGGGTTCCGGCGGCCAACATCCAGCTTTTGCTGAACGAAAAGGCGACGAGGGCCAACATCCGCAGCGGGATGACCGATTTTCTGAACCGGGCCGGGAAGAAGGACACGGTAATCGTGCTGCTGGCCACTCACGGCGTCGTGGACGACAACGGCACGAAAGACGCCTATCTGATCGCCTACGACAGCGATCCGCAGGACCTCCGGACGACCGGCGTGCCGATGGCTGAAATTTCAGCCCTGATGGAGAACCAGTTGAAGAACGTCGGACGGGCGCTTGTGTATGTCGATGTGTGCCGCGCGGGCACGATCGGATCGATCAAGAGCAACAACGTGAACGAAGCGCTGGACAAGCAGGTATTTTCCAAGCCCGGCGAGCTGCTGGGCTTCATGGCGTCGCGCGCGACGGAGTATTCCTGGGAGAGCAGGACCTTCGGGGGCGGCCACGGCGCGTTCACGTATTTTCTCCTCAACGCGATGCTCGGCCAGGACAACGCGGACAAGAACAACGACGGGGAGCTGGACGCCAACGAGCTGATCAACCACGTGAGCGAGTTCGTGGCCAAGGGCACGCGCGACCAGCAGCACCCGGTGGTGCGGGTGGCGATCCCCAACAGCGCCGTGCTGGTAAAGGATCTCGACAGTCCGGCGATCAGCCTGGACCGCTGGCAGCCCCTGCCGCAGGTGGTTTCCAAGCGCAGCGGAGCTGTTTCGCGGGCGCTGCCGCCGGCGCAAACGCGAAAGGAGAAGGCGCGCGACGCGGAAGTGGCGGAGTTTGAAGCCGCGATCGACGCGGGGCGGATCCTGCCGGAGACGCCCGGCAGCGCCTACAACCTGCTTCGCGACCGGCTCCGCGGGCGCCTGACGCGGGAGCAGTACCGGCTGGCGCAGAACGAGCTGCGCGTGGCGCTCGAGGATCAGGGACAGCAGGTGCTCCTCAAGTACCTGGCCGGCGAGCAGGTGGCGCAAACAGCGGAAGATTTCCGCCGCGGAGCGTTGTACTTTAACGCGGCACGGCTGCTGACGCCGGAGTCGCAGGAACTGGCGAGCAAGGAAATTTTCTGCCGGGGCCGGGTGCAGCTGTTCGAAAAAAGATACGCGGAAGGGGTGAAGCTGCTCGAGCAGGCCATTCAGATCGACGGCAAGGGCGCCTATTCCTACAACGGAATCGGCATCGCCTACCTCGAGCAGGCGCGGTTCGATCTGGCGGCGGCCGCGTTCCAGGACGCCATCCGGCTGGCGCCGCACTGGGCCTATCCGCGCCACAATCTGGCGCTGACGCTGACGGAGCGCGGCGACTACCAGGGCGCGCTGAAGCAGTACCAGGAGGCCATGGCGAAGGCTCCGACGTTCGCCTATCTGCCCTACAACCAGGGCCTGGTCTACCAGCGCCTGAACCGGCGGTCGGAAGCCGAGGCGTCGTACCGGAAGGCCCTGTCGATCGATCCGAACATGGCAGACGCGTACAATGCACTGGGGTTCCTGTATGCCACGGGCGGCAAGTTCGAGCAGGCGGAGAAGCACTACCGTCTGGCGCTGGACAAGCAGCCGGGGATGCTGGCGGCGCGGCACAACCTGGCGCTGCTGCTGGCATCGCGGAAGGGACGGCAGGACGACGCCATCGCCTTGTGGCGGCAGAACCTGACGGACAACGGGTCCTACCTGCCGTCGCGGCTGAAGCTGGCCGAAGAACTGGCAAAGCTGGGCCGCACGGCGGAGGCGGTTACGGAGTACGGCAAGGTCCTGGAGCTGAAGCCGGACTTCGCGGCGGCGCGGCTGGAGATGGCGCGGCTGTTGAGCAAGGACGGCAAGGCGGACGAGGCGGCAGCGCAGTTGCGGGAAGCGATCCGGCGGCGCCCCAACCACGCCGAGGCGTATGAGGCGCTGGGGGACCTCGAGGCGGCCCGGGGCCGGAAGGCGGAGGCCGAAGCGGCGTATGGTTCGGCGATGAAGGCGTCCACGGATCCGGCGGTGAGGAAGCGTTTGAAGAAGAAAGGGGCGAAGGGGTAAGGCGCCCGACGGCGGCGGGAAACTACCGCCGGGGAGACGAGGCGAGCATGTTCATGAACATGCTCAGGATGACAAATCCGACGATGGCCGCGCCGTACCACATATCCCACTCCCGATCGATCCTGCTCCCGCACTCAACCCGGCGGGGCGGGTGACGGCCCGCGATACGGGCCCTCACTGAAGATACGCGTGAACGGGGGCGGGACAGGGTCACGCGGGCCGGGGAAAAGTCAGCGCAGGTTCAGGACGGCCGAGACGGTCGGGTCGCCAAACTCACGGAAGATCTGAAACCCGAGTTTCCGGCAGACGGCCTGCATGGTGTTGTTCTCGGCGTGGATTTCGGCCGTCACGCGGGAGATTCCCTCGGCACGGGCGACATCGAGGAGGCGGCCGAGGATCGCCGAGCCCAGCCCCTTGCCCTGGTGGGCATCGCTGATGACGAGGGCGAATTCGGCGTCCCCGGTGTCCTTGATCTTATGGAGGCGTCCCACACCCATGATTTCGGTGTTTCCAAGGTTGTCTTCACCAGTGGCGACGAGCGCGATTTCCCGGTCGTAGTCGATGAAGCAGATCCGGATGAGCCGCTCGTGGGCGACGCGCTGGGTGAGATTGAGCATTTGGAGGTAGCGGAAATAGACGGTGCGGTCGGAGAGAGTCTCGTGGAAGCGCACAATCAGCGGCTCGTCCTCGGGGCGAATGGGCCGGACGGGGATGCGCTCGCCGTTCTTGAGGGTACATACGGTCTCGTACTGCCAGGGATAGGGCCGGATGGCCAGTTTCGGGGGCGGACCTTCGGCCAGGACGACTCGTGCGTCGAGGGCCAGGAGTCCCTCGGGGGAGGCCAGCAGCGGGTTGATGTCGATCTCGGCGATGGATGGCTGTTCGGCGACGAGATGGCTGAATCGAACGAGCATTTCCTCGAGCGCGGCGAGGTCGACGGCTCTCTGCCCGCGGACACCCTCCAGCGCCGTGTAGATTCTGGTCTGCTCCATCATGCGGCGGGCGAGCGAGGAGGTCAAAGGAGGCAGGCCGAGGGCACGGTCGCGGAAGACTTCCACCATCTGGCCACCGAGTCCGAACAGCAGGACGGGCCCGAACTGGGCGTCCTGACTGGAACCGAGGATGAGTTCGAATCCGGAGATCCGGACCATCGGCTGGACGGTGACGCCGAGGAAGTCCGACGGGTTCGCCCTGGCGGCCACGGCATCCCGGATCTCACCGAAGGCCCGGCGCACGGCGTCGGGCGTTTCCAGACGGAGCTTCACGCCTCCGACGTCGGTCTTGTGGGTGATGGTTTCCGAATGCAGTTTCAGAACGACGGGGTAGCCGATCGAGGCGGCGGCGGCGAGGGCATCCTCTTCCGTAGCGGCGACGCGGCAATCGGTGACGGGGATGCCGTAGGTCCGCAGCAGGTCCTTAGACTCGGCCTCGGTGAGGAGGGTGCGGCCGGTCTTTCGAACGCGGTCAAGGATGGCGGAAGCGGCGCCGCGGTCGATCTGTCTGTCCTCGTCCTGGGCCAGGCGGGGCGTTTCGTACAGCTGGCGGAGATTTTCGGCATACCGGTGCATGTAGCAGAACATCCGGGCGGCAGTGTCCGGGTAGGAGAAACTGGGGATACCGGAGTTGTTGAGGATGCGGACGCCGGAGGCGACCTCGGGGCCGCCCATCCAGCTGGCAAGGACGGGCTTTTCACGGAGGCGGGAATACGGTTTGAGAAGTTCGGCGGTCTTGGTGGCGTCGGTCATCGCCTGGGGGGTGAGGATGACGAGGAGCCCGTCGCTGTTGGGGTCCGTGGCGGCGATCTCGAGCGCCTTGGCGTAGCGGTCGGGTCCGGCGTCACCGAGGATGTCCACGGGGTTGTTGCGGCTCCAGTGGGGAGGCAGAAGCGCATTCAAGGCGGACATGGTCTCGGGCGAAAGGTCGGTGAGTTGGCCGCCCGCGGCCAGAAGGGCGTCCGTGGCAAGCACGGCGGGTCCGCCGGCGTTGGTGAGGATGGTCAGCCGGGGTCCGCGGGGCCGGGGTTGCTTGGAGAGCACCTCAGCCATGTAGAACAGCTCGGAGATATTGGTGACGCGAAGCACGCCGCAGCGGCGGAAGGCGGCGTCCAGGACGTCATCGGAACCTGTCATCGCGCCGGTGTGCGAGGCGGCCGCCTTTCCGCCCGCGGCCGTGCGGCCGGCCTTGATCAAGATCACGGGTTTGCGCAACGCCACTTCGCGCGCGGCGGAGAGGAAGCTGCGCGGGTCGCCGATCGACTCCATGTAGATGAGGATGGATCGGGTGTGGTGGTCGCCTCCGAGATAATCGATGAGGTCGCCCCAACCGACGTCGACCATCGCGCCGATCGACACGAAGCGGCTGAATCCGACGTTGGCTTCCATGCTCCAGTCGAGGACGGCTGTGCACAGCGCGCCGCTCTGGCTGATGAAGGCGACGTTTCCGGGTCTGGCCATGGACGCGGCGAAACTGGCGTTGATGCCGGTGACCGGCGACATGATGCCAAGGCAGTTCGGGCCGATGATCCGCATCCCGCCGGCCTGCGCCTGCTCGCGGACCTGCTCCTGAAGGCGGCGCCCATCCGGGCCGAGTTCCTGGAAGCCGGCGGAGATGACGACCGCCGCCTTCACGCCGGCCTGCACGCACTCGCGGATGATCCCGGGGACGGAGGGCGCGGCGGTGACAACGACGGCGAGGTCGACTTTGGCGGGGACTTCGGCGACGGTGGGATACGCCTTAATTCCGAGAACGCTCGGCCGCTTTGGATTGACCGGAAAGACGGTTCCACCGAACGGAGAGCTGATCAGGTTCCAAAGCGTGGTGCGGCCGACGCTTCCCGCGGCTTCGGTGGCGCCGATGACGGCGACATTCTTCGGCGAGAAGAAGACATCCAGAGGGTGCTGTTCGCTGCGGTAGATATCGTGCGCCGACTCTTTGTGTTTCTTGCCAATGGCCATCAGGAAGCCTCCTCATCCATTCTGACGTACGCGTCTGGTGTGCAATATTAGGAGATTGTTACGGATCGAGAACATCACCAAAGAATACCCGGCCCCGGCCGGCCCGCTGCGGATTCTGAACGGGATCTCGCTCACGCTCGAGCGGGGCGAATCGGTGGCGGTGATGGGCCCATCCGGGAGTGGGAAAAGCACGCTGCTTTCCATTCTGGGGGCGCTCGAGCCTCCGACGTCCGGGTTGGTGTCGCTCGACGGCGCCAACCCGTTTCAGCTCAACGAACCCGAGCTGGCGGGTTTCCGCAACAGCAAGATCGGATTCGTCTTCCAGGACCACTGCCTGCTGCCGCAATGCTCCGTTCTGGAGAACGTGTTAATCCCCACCCTGGTCGCGAAATCACCCGGCGATGAGGCACACGCCCGCGAACTGCTGGACCGGGTGGGGCTGGGCTCGCGGCTGGACCATCTGCCGGCGCAGCTATCCGGGGGCGAAAAGCAGAGGGTGGCGATCGCCCGGGCGCTGATCCGGGGCCCGCTGCTGCTGTTGTGCGATGAGCCGACGGGCAACCTGGACCGGAAGTCGGCGGAGTCGGTGGCGGACCTGCTGATGGACCTTCACCGGCAGCGTCAGACCATCATGGTGCTGGTGACGCACAGCGACAAGCTGGCGGCGCACGCCGCCAGACGGTTCGAACTGGTCGACGGGCGCCTGGTTCCGTGAGGGGAGACAGCGTTACGGACGGGACGGACGGCGCTCAGGACGGCGTCAGGAACAACCGCGGCTCATCCTGATAGGCGCGGAAGAGGTCGGCGATGAAGCGCATGCGCTGGTTGAGATCAGCCCAATCGCCGGCCCCCGATCCGGCGGGGTCGTCGACGGCAGGATCGAAGCGCGCCAACAGCTCGCGGAGATCGGGGTCGGAGAGCTGACGCAGGTCGGGGGGAAACGGACGGGAGAGGTCCCGGTGCAGACTCAGCACTTCGCCGGTGGGCATCTCGATCGTCATGAGAGTTTTCGTGACCACCCGCCTGAAAATGTCGCGCGTGTGCTCGGACAGTTTCCGGAGAAGGGAGCGAAGGGGCGAGACGACGGGGATGTCCGGACGGGGGAGTTGGAACCTCGCCAGGAGAAGCTCGCAGAAGTCGCCGGGTTCGAGAACGGCGCCGTCCATCGCGGCGCGGATGTCGGGCTGGAGGCGCGTCTGTTCGTGCAATCCGGCGAGGACGTTGCCGAGCAGAATCCGCTGGGACCGCACCGGGCCGGGCGGCGCGCCCGCGGCGGACCGGTAACACCGGAGGGCCTGTTTGAGCCGTTCCGGACCGACGCCCGGTTCGACCGGCAGGCCGCCGCAACAGGCATCGATCCGAGCGTCGGGAAGCGCCGCCAGCGGCTCCTGTGAGGCGAGGAGGCGGGCAAAGACGAGTCCGATCTCCTCAAACACCCTTTTGTTCCCGCGCGCGACGGCTTCGCTTGACCGGCGGAGCGGACCGGCGACGGCGAGCTGATCGATGATCAGCTGAGCGAGGTCGAGCGCGCCGCGCAGAATGGGTTCGGCGAGCACATTGGCGGCGCGGTAAACGTCAGAGTCCCGGACCTCAGCGCGGACGCGATCGGCGAGGTCCTCGCTTCGAATCGTTTCGCCGGCCTGGCGCGAGGCCCAGGTGGCGAAGGCGCACCAGTTGGCGGCGCCGGGCAGGTGGCTCCGCAGAGCGCCGGCCAGCCGGCCATAGGCGTTCGTGATGAGGTGATTGCGGGCGGCTCCGTCCGGAATGGCCGCGATGCGCGTGACCTCAGAGGGCGGCATCACGAACTCTTTGGGCCACCCAGGGAGCGGACCCGTCTTCCCATCCGAGCGCCACGCTCCCTTCCATACGGCCGCCGCTCACCACGCCGGTGAACACATAATGGAACTCCATTCCCTCGTGCCGGCCGTGGGATCGGATCTCGACCTGGCCGCCGGAGACGCTTCCCTCGAGGACGCCCTCCCGCACAACGGGGCTGCGATAGACGCCGCTCAGTTTCGCGGCGTCGTGGTCGAGGTAGAGGCGCCACCTGGTAGCGCCGGCGACGAACGTGATGTCGAGGTCCCAGCGGCCCGTCAGATTCTCGACGGGCGGAGCCGGGGGCGGTTTCCTCGCCGGTTTCGGCGCGTTCCGAAACTCTTCATAGAGCCGTTCGGCCACCAGGAGATGCTCGCCCGGGTACATGGCCGCCGGCCGAAGGGGAAAGCCGCGGCCCTCGCCTTCGGCATGGGTCATGATGCGGGGCTTGCCGGCCAGGAGGCGGCGGCCGAGTTCGGCGTTGTTGAAGCCGATGACCGCCGGATCCCAGTCGATCCAAAGGGTCGGGTAGTAGCTCCGGTCGCGGGGCATCACGATTTTCGAGGTCACGCCGGGCACGCGAGCGATTCTGGACCGGATGTGCTCGAACCAGGAGATCCATTCCTTGTCTTCGGCGTCCCGGCTGCGGGTGGTGAACAGGGCCTCGACAGCGGCGACGAGTCCAACGATCTCCTCCTTGCTCACCTTGATGGACCGGCCGAAGGTGATGTGCGGAGAGCTGACCTGATAGGCGGCGCGAACGAGGTCCTTCCGGCCGAGGAGGATTCCGGAGGTCTGGGGGCCGCGGAGGATCTTGCCTCCGCTGTAGGCCACCAGGTCGGCTCCGGCGGCGAGGTAGGGGTTTGGCCGAAGGGGAAGGTCGGCGGCTGCGTCGATGAGGAGGGGGACGTTCCGGCGCCGGCAGGCCTCGGCGTACTGGCGGAGGGTGAAAGGATTCCCGGGCGCCAACAGGTTGGCCTGACCGTGCGCGAGCGCGGTGCCGGGGCCGAGGGCGCGTTCAAGGCCATCCAGAGACTCCACCTCGATCATCCTAACTCCGACCGCGCGAACGGCGTGATCGTAGTAGCTGCGGGACCATTTCGGCACGACGCACTCGTTTTTCATGCCAGCAGTGTCCGGGAGCTGTTGCATCTTTTCCGGATCGCCCCCGGCGACACAGGCAGCCGCGCCACAGGTGACCGCACCGGCCGCGCCGGAACTCACCATCGCGGCTTCGCCGCCGAGCAGTCCGGCGACGCGGGCGCCCGCCTTCGCCATGAGTTCGTCGAGGTTCACGTGATAGTGGGACGCGCTCTCGACGGCGGCGATCACTTCCGGCAACTGGCGCGAACCGCCGTTGATGGTGTAGGTCGACGTGCAGTTGATGAACGGCTCGACGCCGAGGCGCTCATAGACGCCGGGGCCGGTCCCGCGATGGGGGAGTTCGGCGCGCGCGGAGCGCGGAAACAGCACAGCGAGCTTTCCGGCGGCAGCGCCGGCTCCCGCCTGAAACCACGCGCGGCGGGAACAGGCGCGGAGAAGCGATTTCATCATTTGAGTCTCCAGCAGACGGCCGGGCCTTGCGGCGGACCTTTCTGATTCTCGCATCCGGCCACGGGAGGATGGAGAACGCGACCAAAGACCGGCGTCAGAGGGGCACCGCGGGGCCCGCCAAGAGCCGCTCCAGGCGCTCCATGGCCGGTTCCAGCCGCTGGGGGCGGGAAAGGACTGGAGCGAACAGGTCGCCGAGGCGCGCGAACCGGTCCGGCGCGTTGCGAAGGTGGAATTGCGCCGGGCGCAGGGCAGGAGTGAGTTCACGCCATTCCAGCGGGGTCGCCACGGGCGCCCCGGCGTAGGCGCGCAAGACGTACGGGGCGGAGATCGTCTTGCCGCGGGCATTCTGCATGTAGTCGAAATAGACGCGGTTGCGTTCGCGGCGGGAGAGCGATCGGGGAAGCGTGAACAGATCGGGACGTTCGGCGGCGCAGATGCGGGCGAGAATTTCGGCGAAGGACCGGCTCTGTTCGTAGGTGTAGACCGGTTCGAGGGGAACGTAGATGTGCATGCCGTCGCCTCCGGTGGTCTTGGGAAAGCCTTCGAGACCGAGGAGGTCGAGTTTGCGGCGAACGATGAGGGCTGCTTCGACAATCCGGTCGTAGGAACACTCGCTCGGGTCGAGGTCGATGAGGATGAAGTCGGGGTGGTCGAGGGAGCCGACGCGGCTCATCCACGGGTTCTGGTCGATGCAGCCGAGGTGGGCGAGATAGAGGAGTTCGGCGCGTCCGGCGCCGACGATGAGACGCTTCTCTTCCCTGTCGACATCGACAACGAGTTCGGAGCGCATCCAGTCGGGGAAACCGGTGGCGGCATTTTTCTGGAAGAAGCCCTCGCCTTCAATGCCGTCAGGGTACCGGCGCAAGGAGAGGGGGCGATCCTTCCAGTGAGGGAGGAGAAGGTCCGCGACCGCGTCGTAGTAGTTGAGGATGTCGCGCTTGTTGTAACCTTCGCGCGGGAAGAAGACCTTGTTCAGATTGGTGAAGTGCAGGCGGCGGCCTTCGACGTCAACGACCGCCTCGTCCCGCGCGCCGGCGAGCATCGGAGGGCGAGAGGAGGCTCCTTCCATGCGGAGCAGGCATTCCTCGGGGGCGATATCGGGCCGCAGGCCGACGAACACCGGCGCCCGCAGGCGCTTCTCCTCCGTCCACGAGTTGTATCTGACGCGGCAGACGTGTTCCGGCCTGACCCAGCGCGCCGGGTGCACCATGGCGGGGACGGAACCGAACGGACACTCCCCGGTTTCCGAGGGGGCAATCAGTTTATGAATCGCGGCGATCGTGCGGTTATCGAATCCGGTGCCGACATTGCCTACATAGACGAGGCGGCCTTCGCTCCAGGCGCCGAGCACGAGCGAGCCGAAATGGTCGCGCCCGCCTTCGGCGAATCCGGCGATGACGAACTCCTGTTCATGGGTGACCTTGATCTTGACCCAGTCCGGCGTGCGGGTGTCGCGGTAGGGACTCGAGGCTCGCTTGGCGACCAGTCCCTCGAGGCCCTGGCCGCGTACCACCTCGAGCAGGCGCGCGGGATCGTCATCGAAGTCGCGCGAGAAGCGGATGTGGGGATGGGGAGACAGGATGGAGGCGAGCAGGCGGCGGCGCTCGACGAGGGGCGCGTCGCGGAGGTCCCAACCGTTCCAGTAGAGGAGGTCGAAGACGAAATAGACGACCGGGCGAGACCGCATCAATTGGGCTACGGCGGACGGGCCGGTGGCCATGATGCGCGCCTGGAGGCGGGAGAAGTTGGGACGCCCGGCCTCGTCGAGGGCGGCGATTTCGCCGTCGAGGATCGCGGTTTCAGCGCGGACGCAGCCGGTGAGCGCCTGGATCTCGGGATACTGGCGGTCGAAGGAGGTGCCCTTACGGCCGGTCAGGCGCACGGCGCCGTGATCGAGAAAAGCGATGGTGCGGACGCCGTCCCACTTGATTTCGTAAATCCAGCCTTCGCCCGCCGGCGGCTCGCTGCTGGAGGCGGCGAGCATGGGAGTGATCGAAGCGGGCATAGGCGCGCGCACGGCGGATGTGGCGGGGAGATCGTGCATCGTGTCAGGCAACGGGCTCGCGATGGCCGCGGGCAGGTCCGCAGCGATCTCCGATTGGGTTCGTCCGGTCAGGACGCTGTAGCCGAGCTTGCCGATGTCCCACGGGGTGGCGGCGGAGGCGTCCTTTTTCTTTATGAGCAGCCACTCATTTCCCTTGGCGCTGTTTTTGAGGCGGACGAGGGCGAACTCTCCGGTGATCTTGCGTCCGTGCATGCGGAACTTGAAGTCGCCCCGCTCCAGTTGCGCTTCGGCGGAGAGGCCGCCGAGGGGTTCGAAGGTTCCGATGTCCCAGAGCATCATGCTGCCGGCGCCGTAGTTGCCCTTGGGGATGTTGCCCTCGAAGGTGAGGTAGAGGAGCGGGTGGTCCTCGACCATGACGGCGAGGCGTTTGACGGTGGGGTCGAGGGTGGGCCCTTCGGGCACGGCCCACGATTTGAGGGTTCCGCCGGCCTCCATCCGGAGGTCGTAGTGGAGACGGCGGGCGTGGTGACGCTGGATGCAGAACCTGTGGCCGTCTCCGGAGGGAAGAGGAACTTCCGGGGCGGGTTCGGGGGTGTGGTCGAACTCGCGTTTTCGCGCGTATTCCTCAAGCGGCATGGAGCGGAAATGAGCCGGGCCGGGCGCGGCGCGGCTGACTTCTGCCATGATAGCGGGTAAGCAGGGCTTTCATGGCATCCACAATCTGGAAGGGTCACATCACGTTCGGGCTGGTCTCGATTCCGGTAAAGCTGATGGCCGCGGCGCGGCCGGAAACCATCAGTTTCAACCAGTTGCACAAGAAGACGCACTCGCGCGTGAAGCAGGTTCTCTATTCGGTGGCCGAGGACGTGCCGGTGCCGCGGAGCGAACTGGTCAAAGGCTACGAGTACGAAAAGGACCGCTACGTGGTCATCGAGGACGAGGACATCAAGAGGATCCAGCCGAAGACGGCGAAGGTCATGGAGATCCTGGAGTTCGTGCCGGGCGAGGAGGTTGACCAGATCTACCTGGAAAGTTCGTACTACATCCAGCCGGATGAAGCCGGCGAGAAGCCTTACACGCTGCTGTACGAGGCGATGAAGGCGAGCGGCAAGTTCGCGGTGGCGAAGATCACGATGCACAACCGCGAGCACACGGTCATCATGCGTCCGGGACGCCACGGGATGGTTCTGCACACGATGTATTACCAGGACGAGATCAGGGCGATGGACGAGTTCCGCACCGACCGCGGCCTGGTGCAGGAGCGCGAACTGCTGATGGCGAAGAGCCTCGTGGAGGCGCTGGCGGCTCCGTTCGACCCGGGCAAGTACAAAGACACGTATCGCGAGACGCTGCGGGCGATGATCGAGGCGAAGATCAAGGGTCAGGAGGTGGTGGCAGCTCCGGCGGCGCAGGAGCTGGCGCCGGTGATCGACATCATGGAGGCGCTCAAGAGTTCGCTGAGCGCCTTGAAGAAGCCGGTGGTGTCGGAGCCGGGCGAGGAAGCGGAGGCGCCGGGGAAGACGCGCCGCCGCGCCGCCCGCGGCTGAAGCCGGTGGGCACGCGCCGCATCCTCGCCGCCGCGTCGCACGCCGAGCTCCACGAGGCGGCGGAGGAGTTTCTCCGGCAGGGAGACCTGGTTCTGATCGCGCCCACGCGCGGCGCGGCCGACGACTTCCTGCGCGCCCGCTGCGGCGAAGGGCTGCTGGGAGTCCACGCGATGACGCTCAACCAGATTGCGGCGGCGCTGGCGGCGCGCGAGCTGGCCGCGCTGGGATTGCGGCCGATGAGCCGGCTCGCGCAGGAAGCGTTGACCGCGCGCGTGGTGCACGCGCTGCGCAGGAATCGGCAGCTGGCGTATTTCGAGCCGGTGGCGGACACACCCGGGTTCGTGCGCGCGCTGGCGAGCACGTTGAACGAGCTTCGTGTGGAGAACGTGCGGCCCCCGGCGAACGGCTCAGGCCCTCTGGCGGATCTGGGCCGGGCAGCCGCCGCCTTCGCCGAGCAGATGACGCGCGACGGGCTGGCGGACCTGGCCACGATTCTGCGGATGGCCGTCAACGTGAGCGAACACCCGCTGTTGGGGCTTCCGCTGCTGCTGCTCGACGCCGCGCCGGTCCATCAGCTGCAACGCGAACTGGTGGCGGCAGTGGCTGAGCGGTCGCCGGCGGTGCTGGCGGTCGTGCACCGCGCAGACAGACGGGGCGCCGCCAGCCTGGAGGCGTGTCTCGGCTGCGCCGCCGAAGAGGCGCCGCGGCGGAGGGCAGGCGCGACGATCGAGAGAGTGAGGGAACAGCTGTTCGAGCCCGAGGTAAGGCCCGCAGAGGGGCCTCGCGACGGCAGCGTGGAACTGTTTTCCGCGCCGGCCGAGGGTCTTGAATGCGTTGAGATCGCGCGGCGGATCCGGCAGTACGCGACCGCCGGGGTCGCCTTCGACCGGATGGCGATTCTGCTGCGGACGCCCGAACGCTACCAGCCCCTGGTGGAAGAGGCGCTGCGGCGGGCGGCGATTCCGGCCTGCTTTCTTCGGGGGACGGCGCGACCGGACCCGGCCGGGCGTGCGTTCCTGGCCCTGCTGGCGTGCGCGGCGGAGGGATGTTCGGCGTCACGTTTCGCCGAGTACCTGTCGCTTGGGCAGACGCCCGAACTGGAGGCGGACGGCAGGCCCGTGCGGCGGGAGAAGGCGTTCGTGGCGGGAGCCGACGAGATCCTGCTGAGCTTCGGATCGCAAGCGGAGCCCGCGCCCGAGGCCGCCTCGCCCGCAGAAGACGCGTCCGCTCCCGCCATGCCCGCGTTCTGGGAGCGCCTGCTGGTGGACGCGGCGGTGGTGGGAGGGCGCGACCGTTGGGTGCGCCGCCTGGCGGGCCTGTTGCGGGAGTTGGAGTTGCAGCTCGACGAGTTGGGCGCGGAAGAGGAGGCGGCCCGCGCCGCCGCCGAACGGCGCATCGGGCAACTGCGGCTGCTACAGGCGTTCGCGCTGCCTCTGATCGAGGCGCTCGACGAGTTGCGGCAGGAGGCGGCGTGGGGCGAATGGATCGAGCGGCTGTCGCGGCTGGCGGAACGGTCGCTGCGCGCGCCGGAGTCGGTGCTGGCGGTGCTGGCGGAGCTGAGCCCGATGGCGGAGGTGGGACCGGTCGGGCTGGATGAAGTGTACACGGTGCTCGCAGAGCGCCTGCGATTCCTCCGCAACGGACCGCCGGCGCGGCGCTACGGGCATGTGTTCGTGTGCGGCATCGAGGAGGCGCGGGGCCGGCACTTCGAGGTGGCGTTCGTGCCGGGGCTGGCGGAGGGGCTATTCCCGAAGCGGGCGCTCGAGGATCCGCTGCTGCTGGACGTTCACAGGGTGTCGCTGGCACCGCACCTGATCCGGAACGACGACCGGGTCGCACGAGAGCGGCTCCTGCTGCATACGGCAGCAGGAGCCGCCGACCGGCTGGTGGTTTCCTATCCGCGGATGGACGTTACGCAGGGGCGGCCACGGGTTCCCTCCTTCTATGCGCTGGAGGTTCCGCGGGCGGCCGATGGGGCGCTGCCGGATTTGCGGGAGTTCGAGAAGCGCCTGGCGGGCGAGTCGCCTTCCCGGCTGGGATGGCCCGCGCCGGAGCATCCGCTCGAGGCGATCGACGACGCCGAGTACGACCTGGCGTGCCTGGAACGGTTCGCGGTGCTGCCAGCCGAGGAGGCGCGCGGGATCGGACGGTACCTGATCGAAGTGAGCGCAACGCTGGCGCGGTCTCTGCGCACACGTTACAAGAGGTGGCATCCGGGCGGCTGGTCCGGCGCCGACGGATTGGTCGACCCGGATCCGGCGGCGCTCGACGTGATTCGGGAGCACGGGCTGGCGCGGCGGCCGTATTCGCCGACGTCGCTCGAACGGTACGCGCGGTGTCCGTACCGGTTCCTGCTGCACTCTGTTCACCGCCTGGCGCCGCGCGAGGAGGTGGCGCCGCTCGAACAGATGGATCCGCTGACCCGAGGGGCTCTTTTTCACGAGATCCAGAAGCAGCTGCAAGACGAGTTCGGCAAGAGAGGACTGACGCCGCTGACGCGGGACCGGCTGAGCGAGGCGACGGGGCTGGGGGACGCCGTGGTGGACCGTGTAGCGGCCGAATACGCCGAGCGGCTGGCGCCGGCGATTCCGCGGGTGTGGAGCGCGGAGGTGGAGGAGTTGCGGACGGACGTGCGGGCCTGGCTGCGGCACGTCGCGGTGGCGGACACAGACTGGATCCCGGTGCGGGCGGAGATGGGTTTCGAGAGCAGGATGGTGCTCGACCGGGTGATCCTGCGGGGATCGGTGGACCTGGTGGAGCGGCACCGGACGCGGGGGGTGCTGCGGGTGACGGATCACAAGACGGGGAAGCCGCCGGATCCGGTCCCGGCCTACGTCGGCGGAGGCGCTTCGCTGCAACCACTGCTGTACTCGGCGGCGGTGGAAATGGAACTGGGTGAGCCGGTCGAGCGCAGCCGTCTGTTTTATTGCACGCATCGCGGCGGCTATCGCGAGGTCGAAGTGCCGGTGAGCGCGACCGCGCGGCAGCGGATCGCGCAGGTGCTCGACCTGATCGCAGAGGCGCTAGAGCAGGGCTTTTTTCCGGCCGCTCCGGCAAAGGACGAATGCAGCCGCTGCGACTACCGGGCCGTCTGCGGGCCGTACGAGGAGTTGCGCGTAGCGCGGAAGCCGCAACGGCGGCTGGAACCGCTCGCGTTCCTCCGCAGCCTGCCGTAGGAGGGCGGCGGGGCCGGGGCGTCACTCGTAGAGGTGCGCGAGGCTGCGCCGGTAGGCTTCGTAGAACCGCTCAAGCTGCTGTTCGGCGCTTGTGTCGCCGATGAACTGGTGGCTTGGCAGCAGCACGGGCGTCACGCCACGCGCCAGCAGCAGCTCGGCGGTTTCACACCGAAGCATGTTGATGATCATCGCGCCGGTGACGGTCGACACAGGACCCGTGCGCCACTCGAGCCCGTCCAGTTCGAGCACGCAGTCGCCGGGCGGGCACTGGTTGTCGATCACGACATCGGCGACGTCCACCAGTTTCTTTCCGGAGGAATGGGCGGCGGGGGACTGCTCGCAGTGGCGGCGGGAGAGGATCGCGATGACAGGCAGCCCGCGGCGGCGGGCACCCATCGCCATCTCGACGATCACCGGGCGGATGCCGCTGGTCGAGATCACGATGAAAGCGTCGTCGCGGCCGAAGTGGAATCCCTTGAGAATCTCCTCGGCGTAGCCTTCGACTTTTTCCAGATGGAGCGGAGCCCGCAGCCCGTTGGCGCCGACGATGTTCGCGTGATTGGACAGCGCCAGCTCGACCAAGGCAAAGAAGCCGGCGAAGCATCCCTGGCGAGGCGTCATCTCTTCGCACATCATCCGCGAGTGGCCGTTGCCGAACAGGAACACGAGGCCCTTGGCGGCGATCGACCGGGCGCAGATTTCCGCGGCGCGGCGGATAGGGTCCATCTGGGTGGCGCGAAGCTGCGTGAGCAGGGCCATGGTGGCGTCGAAATAGGATTCCGCCGCCGCCACTAGTCCACTCCCACTTTGAAGGCGGCCATCTCCGATTCGTTCCGGACCAGCAGAATGCCCGCGGAAATGGCGGGGTTGTTCCAAGTCTTGCCGGAGATGGCGCTGAATCGGGACACCTGCTGGTGTCCGGCAGGCGTGGCGTTGACGAGGGCGAGGTCGCCCTGCTCGGTCAGGATGATCAGCCGCCCGCCGGCGAGCAGCACCTGTCCGTATCCGTACCGTCCGCCCTTCCATTTCTGCTCACCTGTGGCCAGTTCGACGCAGGCAAGAATCCCCTCGTCGAGCCCGTAGACGTGTCCCTGGTAGAGTACGGGAGAGTTGAATTTTGTTTTCATTCTGGTGTTTCGCCAGACGGCGCGGGCGGTGAAGCGGCCGCCGTCGGGCGTCAGTTCAACCAGAGCCGCGCCATGGCCGTAACCGGCGGAGATGAAGAAGCGATCCGGCCCGGCGACGATCGGCTGCGACGCGTTGACGTGGTACTCGGTGACCCAGGGGAACTCCCACAACAGGGTTCCGTCGCCGACAGCGAGCCCCACCACGCGCGTGGCCGTGACGATCAGGAACTGCCGCCGGCCGCCGAGAGTGACTTCGACCGGAGACGTGTAGCTCTGTTCGTCGTCGAGAGCCGTCCAGAGGATCTCGCCGTCGGTTTTCCGGTAGGCGACGACACTGCGGCCCTTGGAACCTCCCGGAAGGGTGAGCAGCATCCCACCCGAGATCAGCGGCGAGGCGGCCTGGGCCCAAGTGAGATTGGCGGCCTCGTTCTCCTTCAGAATGTTCTTATTCCAGACGGTCTGGCCAGTAGCGGCATCGATACACCGCAATTCGCCTTCGGCGCCGAGGGCGTAGATTCTGCCTTCGTCATAGACCGGCGTAGTCCGGGGGCCGTCGCCGCCCATCGACTCGGAGAAGTGGGCTTTCCACGAATTGGTCCACTTCTCGGTTCCTGTGAGGAGATCGTAGGCGGCGACCACCTCCTGGTCGCGGCGCTGTTCGATGGTGAACGCCATGCCATCGGCGATCACAAACGAGGCATACCCGCCGCCGACCGGATGCTTCCACAGCCGTTTGAGCCCTTGCTCCGGCCATTTGTCGAGCAGGGGTTGCTCTTCGTAGTGACCCATCCGGTTCGGTCCGCGGAAGTCTGTCCAGTAGTTTCGGAAACGAGGAGCTTCCGGAGCGGGGGCAGCAGCAGGGGCCGGTTTGGCGGCCACCGGCGGGGTTTGTGAGACTCCCAGGACGCCTCGGGCTGCGGGCGCCGGTTCGGGAGAGGACGCGGGCGGAACAAAGGGCGCGGCGGGGGGGTGGGCGGCTTTCTGAGCGGCGCGGCTTTCCTCGATGGCCCGATCGCGGTCCTCAGGCGATTGGAAGGTGAAGAAGCGGGGCACAGCCGCTCCGTCGAGTTCCATGCGCAGGCCGTAAACCTGGAACAACTGGACAAGGCCGAGGATGGCGATCAGCAGCGTGCCGAAGATCCGGAGGGGAATTCGAACGCCGGGCCTGAGCCAAAGCAAGAGGATTCCGAGGGGAGGTAACAGGACTGCACCGAGAAGTACGGCGAGGCCGGACTGGTACCAGGGCATGTAACCATTTTCCTACACGCGGACAAGGTATCCGCCGCGGATCCGGCGGTTCAGAGGCCGCATGATAGACTGAACCGACAGTGAGGCTCGCGCCGAAAAAAGGGAGCCTCGCGCGGGAGACGGGTCTATGCCTCAAGTTCGCGCACGGCTTTTTGTATTGGCAGGGTTGTTTCTGACGTTTTCTGGTCCAGGCAAAGGAGAGGGAAAGCCGGTCAATGCCCGAATCTGCGCGGTGGCCCTCCAAGACCATGGGGGACGGGCGGTCGGCTATTCCGACCTGGACAAGCGCCACCTCAAGCTGCTTAAAGAGGCGGGCTTTCAGCCGGTTGCGATTCCGTTCCAGCCGTCGGCCGACCTGGAGCGGGCGGCGCGGGACACATCGTGCCGATATATCCTCTATTCGGACATTATCGATATGAGGCGAACGGCGGGCGGCCAGCTCGCCAGCGCCGTGAAGGGCGTGACGGGCACGCAAGGAAAGACAAAGCGCGAGATCTGGGAGGCGGAGGTCGAGTTCCGGCTGTTTGTTCTGGACCAGGTGCAGCCGCTGCTGTCCACGTCGACCCGGGGCCGGAACATCAAGGGACCAACGCCGCCGCGGACGGAGGCCGGCCCGCCGGACATTCTTCTCGACCAGACACCGGCTGAGTTGACCGGCCGCCAGTTGAAGCACCGCAGTCTGGCCGTGGCCTCTGCTCTCGAAAAAGGCGTGAAACTGGTTCGCAACAGAATCACCGATCCCGGCGGCGAGCGTTAGGCGGGCCGCGGCGAGAGTTTCACGAACCGCCGCCGGCAATCAGGGCATAGATCTCGCGCCTGCCAAGGCGCCGCCGCCGGGCTACTTCTTTGATCGCGTCCTTCCGGCTCAAGCCGGACGCCTCGAGGCTGCCCACTTCGGCCTTCAACTCCCCCGGCGACACCACTTCGGGGCCGGGCCGAGCCCTGCCGATCAACAGGGTGATTTCACCCCGCACGGCCGGACGCGAATTCAGCTCCGCGAGGACCTGGGCGGCGCCGCCACGGAGAAACTCCTCGTGGACCTTGGTGATCTCTCGGGCGACGACGACCGGGCGGCCGGAACCGAGCAGGGCGGCGATGTCAGCCATGCATTCGGCGATCCGGTGAGGGGCTTCGTAGAAAACGACCGTCTCGGGGGAGTCACGCAAGGATTCAATCATGCGGCGGCGTTCACCGCTTCTGGCGGGCACAAATCCGCGGAAGGAGAAGGAATCGGCGGGCAGTCCCGAGGCGGACAACGCGGCCAGGAAGGCGGCCGGTCCGGGGATGGGCACGACGCGGTGTCCCGCGGCCAGAGCAGCTTGGACCATGCGGTAGCCGGGGTCGGAAATGAGCGGAGTGCCGGCATCGGAGACCAGCGCCACAGCGCGGCCCTGTTCGAGCATCGAAGTGAGTTGCGCCGCGCGGGCTTTCTCATTGTGTTCGTGGCAGCTCATCAAGGGCGTGGATAAGCCGAAGTGATCCAGTAGCTTGCGCGTTTGCCGGGTGTCTTCGCAGTAGATGACGCCGACTTCGCGCAGAACACGGACAGCGCGGTAGGTGATATCTTCGAGGTTGCCGATTGGCGTGGCAACGACGTAGAGGATCCCGCCCATGCCCTCTAAGGTTAGCCTACTAGCGCGCTCTCAAGGTTTTGACCCGATCCGACGATAGAAACATGCGTCCTGCTGAAAAGGGCGACAATTCTTAAAAGTCGAAGCCGCGAACGGAATGAACGAAGACTCGCGCTATGGAGCCGGACCGCTTACGATGAGCGCGGAATACTACGCCTGGGCGCCGCCGGAGTTTCCGGGTGGAGACGTCGAGGTACGCCTGGACTTCGACCTGATCGACCGGTTGTTACAGGAGGTCATGCGCGGGTTTGGCGCGATGCCGCGCCGCAGCCTGGAGATGGGCGGTCTGCTGATCGGCTGGGTTGAGCGGGAGGGAAACCGGCGCATCATCACGATCGAGGATTTCGAGCCAATACCATGCCGGCATTCCAAGGGTACGGCGTGGCTGCTGACGGCCGACGAGCAGCTCCGGTTTGAGGACACGTTAAACAGGTGGAGGAACGTGGCCGGGCGGCGCAGCTACACGGTGGGCTTTTACCGCAGCCACACCCGGGAAGGCATGGGGATGACGGCGGAGGATCAGGCGATGTTCGACCGGTTCTTTCCGGATCCCTCCGCAGTGGCTCTGCTAATCAAGCCGTTCGCCACACGAACGAGCGTCGGCGCCATTTTCATCCGGGATGCCAGCGGCGGTCTCCGGACGTCGTCGAGCTACCGCGAGTTTCCATTCAGTCGGAAGGAGCTGGGCGGGGCCGGAGGAGGATCGCCGGCGGCGGACGAATCGAGAGAAGGGGCGTCCTTTTCCCAACCACAGCAGACGCCGCATCCGCATCCCGGCCCGCCTCCATTTTCACAACCGGCGTTCCTGTCTCCGGCGCAGGGACAGCCGGGATATTCCGCGCCGGGATACGCTTCAGAAGGAGCACCGATGGCATCCGCATCGATCTCACCCGCAACACCGATTACGACTGATCAAATGCCGTTCGGGATCCCGTCGGCCCGCCGGGACGATGTGACCGGCAAGAGGACCCGGACAGGCTGGGTATGGATTCCGCTGTCGCTTGTTTTCCTGCTGTTCGGGGTGCTGCTCGGCTTCCAGCTGGCGGTGAGCGTCCGGACGCAGCTGCCAGCGGCGATGCGACAGGATCCCTATTCGCTTGGGCTTTCCGTTGCACTGGCCGGCGACAGCCTGCACGTGCGCTGGGAGCGGACGTCGCCGGCGATCCAGGGCTCCTCGCGCGCGCTGCTGCACATCAATGACGGCGGCAACTCAAAGGTAGTACCCCTGGACGGTCCGCAACTTCAGAATGGCAGCGTGATCTACCGGAAAGCCAGCGGCGACGTGAAGTTCAAGCTGGAGGTCTTTGCGCGGGACCGCGTCACGGTGGCCGAGTCGGCCGAGTTCCGGCTGCCGTAAGGAACTTCCGGGCGGGCTCTGCCGGCGGATCACCACAAGCGGCAGGTTTGCTCCGGGGGACGGACCATCGGGTCGCCACGCTTGCACCCGAAGGCCCGATGAAACTCGGGCATATTCTGAAGGGTCCCGTTGGCCCGGTATTTGGCGATCGGATGAGGATCGGTCAGCAGGCGGAGCCGGAGCGCCTCCGGCCGGTGGTTCCGGCCCCAGAGCTGGGCGAACGCGAGAAAGAACCGCTGGTCGCCCGTCAACCCGTCCACAACCGGCGGTTCGGGTTTTCCGCGGAGGGAACGGCGGTAGGCGCGATAGGCGATCGTGAGGCCGCCAAGATCCCCCATCGCCTCACCGGTGACGAGCTTTCCGTTATGGCGGAGCCCGTCGACGTCGAAGGAATCAAACTGCCCGGCGACACAGGCGGCGCGCTCCTCGAACTTCCGCCGGTCCCCGGCTGTCCACCAGTTCTCGAGCGCGCCGGAGGCAGAGAACTTCGACCCTTCGTCGTCGAAGCCATGCACCATTTCGTGGCCGATTACGGACCCGATGGCGCCGTAGTTCTGCGCGTCGCCGGCATCGAGGGAAAACATAGGAGGCTGGAGGATACCCGCCGGGAAGACGATTTCATTGCCGAGCGGGGAATAGTAGGCGTTCACGGTGGGCGGGCTCATCCGCCACTCGAGGCGATCGACGGGACGGCCGATTTTAGCCGTGGTTCTGGCCCACTCGGCTTCCGCGGCTGAGATGAGCGAACGGACGAGCGACCGCCGGTCCACCTTGACGCGGCTGTAGTCGCGCCACCGCTCCGGGTAGCCGATTTTCGGCGTGAACGCTTTCAGTTTGGCGCGCGCCGCCGCCCGCGTGGTCTCGCTGAGCCACTTCGAGGAGGCGAGTTCCTCGTCGAGGGCCGCGCGGAGGTTTTCGACCAGTTCGAGCACCTTCCGCTTGCCCTCGGGCGGGAAATGCCGGGCGACGTAGACCTGGCCCAGAGCTTCACCCAGGACCTGGTCCGTCTGCACAACGCAGCGCTGCCATTGCGGGGGCATCTCGCGGGTTCCGCGGAGCACGCCATCCCGAAACCGGAAGTGTTCCGCGGCAAAGGCTTTCCCGAGGCTGGAAGCAAAGGAATCGACGAGGCGCCAAGTCAGGTAGGCCTTCCAAACGTCGAGGGGCGTGTTGCGAAGCTCGCGGTCGAAGGCTTTGAAGAATTCCGGCTGGGCGACATTGACAGCGCTCCCGGGTTTCAAGCGGGCAGCCCGTCCGAATCGTCCCCAATCGAATCCGGGAGCGATCTGTTCGAGCGCCCGCAGTTCCATCCGGTGGTAACGAGCGTAGGGGTCGCGGAGCTGCACGCGTGTCAGCATGGCGCCGGCGAAGGCGGTTTCGAGGTGGAACACGGCGCGGGCGCGGGCTTCCGAGGTGGCGGCGTCGATGCCCATGAGACGGAATGCGCGGACGATGTAGTCGACCAGCGCCGCGCGCACGCTGGCGGAGCGCTCGTCCTTGCGGAAGTAGTCGTCCCGATCCGACAGCGACAGACCGAGTCCGTCGAAGTCGGCGATGACCTCGGCGGGGTTTTTGCGGTCCTGGCGCGCCGCCATAAGGATCGGGGCGGAGACGCCGAGCTGGCTCAGCCGGAGGATGGCCGCCGACAGTCCGGCACGGTCCCTCACGGCCGCGATGCGTTTGATTTCAGGGGCCAGAGGCTGGAGGCCGAGGGCGTCCTGCCGGGCGGTGTCCATGCAGGCGGCGTAGAAGGCGCCGATTCTCTCCTCGGGACTTCCTTTCGGCGCCGAGCGGTTGGCGGCGGCCTGTTCGAGAATGACCCGGAGTTTCTCACGGTTGCTCTGCGCCATCGCCTCGATGCGTCCCCAGGTCGAATACTGGGGTGGGACAGGATTGGCGTCGAGAAACCTGCCGTTGGCGTAGCGGTGGAAGTCCTGGCAAGGGGGACACGATTTGTCCATGCCCGCCAGGTCGAGGGAGGATCGCGGGACAGGTTGGCCCACCAGCAGGAAAGCGAAAGCGCCCGCCAGGGCAAGGCGGGGTGTAGGGAAAGAAGGCATGGATTCATTGTCTTTGATCGGCCGAGTCCGTGGGAACCAGGCGAAGGCTGTTTTCGTCTATCCTAAGCGCATGGAAAACGCCTGGAGTGTGTTCTGGTATGGAGTAGCCGCACTGGCGCTTTGCGGCTTTCTGGTGGTGGCCTGGCTGGGCGCGCGGCTGGCGTACCGGCTGTGGCGGGCCAAGGTAGCAGCGCAGGCCGTGGCGGCGACGGTCGCGACGGGCGCGTATGTGCTGAGCCCGCTCGACGTGATCCCGGACCTTGTGCTGGGGCTCGGCTGGCTCGACGACTGGGTGGTGGTCCTGCTGGTGATCCTATACCTGCACAAGCTGTGGAAGCATCCCAGGCCGGAGACGCGCGTACCGGCGTCACGGGCCACAATCGAGGTGGTTCCGGAGATCCCGGCACGGTGATGTGAGCGAATAGCGTGCTTCCGTCCACCGGCCGCGTCCCTTCCGATCGCGGGTTCGAATGGAAGGAGGGCGCGTGGCGGACGGGTATGGTATTCGTGAAGATTGCGCATTTCCGCCCTATCTCTGGCCGTACTCGGGTGCCTGGCCGCCGGCTCGTGCCGGCGACCGCCCTCGGCGCTGGACCGCCTGACGCCGTGCAGAATTGACGAGGGGCCGGCGGACGGCTACTGCGGAAGCCTGGAAGTGTTCGAGGACCGGGCCCGCGGGTCGGGGCGGAAGATCAAGCTCAAAATCATCGTGATGCCGGCGCTTCGGCGGGACCCAAGGCCGGATCCCCTGTTCATTTTCGCCGGAGGACCGGGCCAGGGCGCAGCCAAGATTCACAAGGCGATTCTGTCGACGTTCCGTCGCGTGCAGAACGATCGCGACATCGTTCTGGTTGACCAGAGGGGCACAGGCGATTCCAATCCGCTGAACTGTGAGCTCCCCGAGGCGGAACAGGACCGCCTCGACGACATCGAAGAGGTCCGGGTGGACGTACTGCGCAAATGCCTGGCCGGTTTCGACGCCGACCCGAGGCTGTACGTGACAAGGATCGCGATGGACGACATCGATGACGTCCGACGGCATCTCGGCTACGGCGAGATCAACCTTTGGGGAGGGTCCTACGGAACGCGGGCCGCGCTGGTCTACCTGCGGCAGCATGGCGAGAACGTGCGTTCCGTGATTCTGGACGGAGTAGCGCCGGTGGACATGGCGCTGCCGCTCCACATGGCCGCCGACAGCCAGCGTTCGCTGGACCTGCTGATCGCCGATTGCGAGAAAGACGAGCAATGCTCGGCGCGATTTCCGGAACTCCGCCGGAAGATGAACGAGGTGTTCGCGCGCCTGGAGGGCGGGAAGCGAGTGAACCTGACGCATCCGCGCACGGGAGAACGGGCCTCGCCCGTCATCACGCGAGCAGGCGTAGCGGCGGTGATCATGAAGATGCTCTACGCGCCGGCTGTCGCTTCGCTACTGCCGCACCTCATTGAGCAAGCCGCGGGTGGCGACTTCCAGGGCCTGCTCGCTTCTGCGTTTGTGTTCGAGGGCGCCGAGGAGAAGATGAGCCAGGGGATGTTCTACTCGGTGATCTGTTCGGAGGACGTTCCCCGACTTACGGACGGGGCGGTGCGGGACGCGGCCAGCCGCACCTACATCCCGCCCAAGGTCTTCGAGGGCATGTTGAAGCCCTGCGAGTTCTGGCCGCGGGGAGAGGTCGGCGCCGCCTATTATGAGCCGGTATCGTCGAACAAGCCTGTGCTGATTCTGTCGGGGGAGCTCGACCCTGTGACTCCTCCCGCCTGGGGGGACCACGTTGCCAGGCACCTGGTCAACGCGAAACACATCACCGTTCCGGGGACCGGGCACGGCGCCTCGGGCGTGGGTTGTGTTCCGAAGCTGATCGAACAGTTCCTGCGCGACCCAAATCCGGCGGCGCTCGACGCCAGTTGCGCGAAGAAGCGTATCCGGCCAGCCTTTTTTCTCAATCACGCCGGGCCTGGGGCGGGAGGCGCGCGGTGATCGTCATCGAAGGACTGGAGAAACGATTCGGCAGCGTCGCCGCGGTGAACGGAGTGAGTTTTTCCGCGCCGGACGGCAAGGTGACGGCGTTACTCGGGCCGAACGGAGCGGGCAAGACCACGACGCTGCGCATCCTGTCCGGACTGATGACGCCGGACGCCGGCCGGGTGTCGGTGGATGGCGTGGATCTGGCGACGGACCTGCTGGGGGCGCAGGAGCGGATGGGCATTCTCCCGGACTCCCGGGGCATCTATCCGCGCCTGACGCCGCGCGAACACATTCATTACTTCGGGGAGATGCACGGCCTTTCCAACGGCCTCGCAGGACGCGCCAGCGAACTGATCGCCCAGTTGGGCCTGGACGAGGTCGCCGACCGCCGGACGCAGGGCTTCTCCCATGGCGAGCGCACGAAGGTGGCGCTGGCGTGCGCCTTGGTCCACCAGCCCCGCAATGTCATTCTTGACGAGCCAACGAACGGTCTGGACGTGATGAGCACGCGTTCGGTTCGCGAGGTGATCCGGAGGCTGCGCGGGGACGGCTGCGCGGTGCTGTTTTCGAGCCACATCATGCAGGAAGTCTCGGCGCTTTGCGATTCGATCATCGTGATCGCGCACGGGCGGGTGGTGGCGCAGGGGTCGCCGGACGAGCTTCGCGCGCAAACCGGCCGTGACAGCCTGGAAGACGCGTTCGTGGCCCTGGTCGGGCTCCAGGAGACGACATGAGGTTTCCCCGGCTCGGGGTGGTTTACCGGAAAGAGATCCGCGACGCGGTGCGCGACCGCAGGTCCATCTTCTCACTCGTTTTCTCGGCCCTGGTGGGCCCGCTGTTGATCGCGTTTCTGTTCACGCGGATCGCGGAGCGCCAGCGCAGCGCCGAGGACGTGCAGATTCCGGTGGTCGGCGCGGCCAACGCCCCGGCGTTCGTGGACTGGTTGCGGCAGCAGAGCGGGGTCGAGGTGACGGAGGGGCCGCCGGAGCCGGAGAAGTCGGTGCGCGAGCGCAAGCACGACCTCGTGCTGATCATCGACAAGGAGTTTTCGAAGAAGTTCGCGCGGTCGCTGCCGGCGCCGGTCAAGCTGGTCAGCGACGCGACGCGCGACACGGCGCGTCCGAAGGTGCGGCGAGTGCGTCAACTGCTGCAAAGCTACTCGGGCGAGATCGCGACGCTGCGGCTGATGAGCCGGGGAATCAGTCCGGCGGTGGCGACGGCGATCCAGGTTGACGACGTGGAGGTATCGAGTTCGCAGCAGCGGGCCGCGATGATCCTGGCGTTCCTTCCCATGTTCGTCGTGCTGTCGGCCTTCGTGGGCGGGATGCAGGTGGCGACGGATTCGACGGCGGGAGAGCGGGAGCGGGGATCGCTCGAGCCGCTCCTGCTCAATCCCGTTCCGCGCGCGTCGATCGCCGGCGGGAAGTGGCTGGCGGCTTCGACGTTTGGAGCCTGTTCGGTGGTGTTCACGACGCTGCTTTGCACGTTGATCCTGCAACGGATTCCGCTTCATGATCTCGGGGCGCGGTTCCGGTTCGGGCCGTTCGAGCTGGGCGGCATCCTGCTGGCGACGCTTCCGGTCGCCTTTCTCTCGAGCGCTCTTCAGATGTTCATCTCCGTGTTCGCGCGCTCCTTCAAAGAGGCGCAGAGCTACCTGGGGATGCTGGTGCTGATTCCGATGCTGCCGGGAATCCTGGCTTCCATTTACCCCTTGTCAAACCAGCCGTGGCTGACGCCGGTTCCGATCCTCGGCCAGTATGTGATTCTCACGGACGTGCTGGGAGGACGCCCGCCCGGGGCCATCCTGTTCGCGCTGTCGGGAGTCTGCACATTTGTTGTGAGCGTCGTGTTCATCTGGCTGACGACGCGGATGCTTCACCGGGAGCGCATCATCTTCGGGCGGTGAGGGCTTCCCGGCGATTCTCAGGGGTTCGAGGATGCGCGAGGCCCGGCAGGCTTGTGGAGCAGGAAGAACATCGTGGCTGGCGCCACGCCGGTTTCGGCGATCCGGAAGCCGGACTCCTCGAGACGCGCGGTCCACCATTCCTTTCCACGGAGGCCTCCGTGCGACAGCAGCGGTCCGAAGGCGACCTTCATGAGCCAGTCATTGCGCACGAGAATCAGGAGGAACTCGCCGCCCGGCCTGATCACGCGCGCGGCTTCGGCCAGCGCCTGAACAGTCCCCTCGCTGGAAAGGTGGTCCATCGCATAGGCGCTGACGGCCGCGTCGAAGCTGGCGGCGGAGAACGGCAGTTTCCTCATGTCGGCGGTTTCGATGGCGGCCCGCCCGGCGACGCCGGCGGCCTGAAGATTGGCCTGGAGGCGCGCCTGGGGCGAGGTTCCGGGGCCAAAATGACGGGCGAAGGAATCGCCGAACAGGTCGAGAGCCACCAACGTGGCCCGCGGCCGGGCGCGGAGGACCATGACAGAGGAACGTCCCGTGCCGGCGCCGATGTCGAGAACGCGGCCTTCGCCTGAGGACAGGAAATTCGGGGCGGGCAGAGACGGCACACCGTTGACGTCGAAGCGGGAGACGATGATGGAGGAGACCGCGGCCCACGCGGCGAGCGCGCCGAGCGTCCACATTCTCACACGAGACCACGCCCGTATCCGGCCCGCAGCCAGGAGGGCGAGCAGGCAGAGCAGGATCGTCAGATGGCCGTAGCTGAGCCACCACGGGTAGCCGAAGTCGAGACCGGCGGCAGCGGGCACTTTCCAATTTTATCCGCCCGGGGCCGTGACTGCCCGGACGGCGGCGCCGGAAGCGTGCCCGGAACGGCGGACAAGACTTTCGCCATGTTCACCGCCTTCTGCCAAGGGACCATTTGAGCAGCGGGGGCGTGATCAGGGTCGTGAGCATCACCATGACTATCATTACGGAGGCGCGCCCGGAGTCGAACACCGGCTGGCCAAAGACCACCAGCGAAGTTCCGATGCTCGTGAAGATGAGCCCGACTTCGCCGCGCGGGATCATGCCGAGGCCGACGGTCAGGCGGTCGACGGTCTTGTCGAGCACGACGAGGGAGCACGCCTGTTTACCGAGCACGGCCACAATCGTGATGACCGCCGCCGCAAGCAGAATGCCGGGCTGAGTGAAACTGCCCAGTTCCACGCGAATTCCCATGAGGACGAAGAACATGGGAACGAAGATCGCGGCGATGGGGCGGATGGACTCCCCGATCGGCCGCACGCCGCGCTGAACAAAGTAGTAGTAGTCGTCGTCTTCCAGCACGAGCCCGGCGGCAAAGGCTCCGACAATGGGAGCCAGGCCGAGGGTGTGCGCCAGCGCCGACATCGCAAAGCACCAGCAGACGGCGAGGATGAGGGGCATCCCGTCAACGCGGAAGTAGCGGGCCACCTTGAGCGAGTTCACATGAATCAGGCGGCCAAGCCAGATCGCGCCGGCCAGAAAGGCCGCGGCCTTGCCGACGATGATCGCCGCCGCGGACCAGTCCACGGACGCCTGGCCGCCGTGGGAGAGAGAGGTCAACATGCCGGAGACGACCGCGAGGACGACGAGTCCCAGCACGTCGTCAACCACGGCGGCGCCCAGGATGATCCGCGCCTCCTTGGTTTCGGCTTTGCCCAGGTCGCGCAGGACGCGCGCGGTGATCCCGACGCTGGTCGCCGCGAGGGTGGTTCCCGTGAACAGATGGACATACCACGGCTGGCCGGCAAACAGAAGACCCGACGCCGCGTAGCCGAGCACGATCGGGGCGATCACTCCCACGTGCGCCACAGCCATCGCCGAGGGTCCGACGGCCATCAATTCGTGGACGCGGCACTCCAGGCCTACTTCGAACAGCAGCAAGATGACGCCGATTTCGGCCATCAGTTCCAAGCCAGGGGTGTGGGCGAGCCAGGCGAAGCTGTGGACACCGGCCAGCGTTGCATTCCCTAATAGCACGCCGGCGAGGAGTTCTCCGAGCACGGCAGGCTGACCGAGGCGTTCGGCGAATTCGCCGCCGATCTTGGCGGCCAGCAGGACGACCACCATCGAAAGCAGGACGGGAATGACAGGCAGTTCCACCTACCCATTGTGGCAGACGGAGGATCACCGTACGGCGGTCCAGCAACGGCGCGGGCCGGAAATCGTTACGGACCGAGGACTTGGCGCGACGGGCGCGTATGGCCGCGAGAGCGCCCGCCGCGCAGGGCGCCCGATCATCAGCCGGAGTCCGGCGGGCGAGGGCGGAGCGGCCGTGACGAGGTCCGCACGCTGAACGGGGTTGGGGCGCCGATAGCGACGGCATCAAGGTCGGCGGGTAATTGGCGGAGCGGGAGGCAAGTCACGGACCGAAATCGCTCGGGATCTGAAGACGATCTTCGGCTGTTTCGTTCCGGCCCGGGTGGACATCCCCATGGCCAAGGCTTCGCTCGTGGTTGGCGCGACAGGTAATTCTAGTTAAATCAAGGAGTTGCCGGAGGAAAAGATTTCTTGATTTTTTTCTAAGGCCCCCTAAAGTTTCTCAGGTGTTCGACCGATGGCGTAGGGTCCGGTATATTCCGGACGAAGAAAAGGAGTATGTCCACAATGAAACTGATCCGATTGCTCGCCTTGACCCTGACGCTCGCAGGTGTCGCCATGCACGCCGAGATTCCTCCTCCGGAGTGTTTCGGGCCGAACTGCCACGCGACGCGGTAGCGTCAAACCGACTGCCCTAATGGGAGTACAATCAGGGGCAGGGCGCCGTCCCTGCCCCACCGATGTTTAAGATTCTCTGGGTGATCGAACTCGTACTACAGGCGGCGCTGCTGGTTCGCCTGTACACGCTGGGAATCCACCGGATGTTTCCGCTGCTGACGCTGTGGCTGGCGGCCGATGAGGCGACGCAAGTCGTACTGTTTCAATTGGGGCGAGAGACGTACTGGAAGGTTTGGGCATTGACGGTCCCGGTGGTGACTGTGCTGTCGCTGCTGGCCGCGGGAGAGATCTACCGGAGGCAGTTGCGGGAACTGGTCGACCGGAACCAGCTGCGGTGGATCATCGCGGGACTGGTTGTTGGCATCGGACTCGCCGCCAGCATCACCACGACGGCACCCCAGTGGCCTGGACCGGACAGACTGCATGGGTTGGTGATCGCCACGAAGCGCTACGCATACAGCATTCTCTTCCTGAGCCTGGGTCTGGCGCTGGCGTTTTTTCGTCTGTTTCCGTTGCGCGCAGACCACAACCTCGCCATCCACGCCCGGATCATGCTGGTGTACCTGGGAGCTTACAGTCTGGGGTACTGGACCATAGAATGGCAGGGCCGGGCTTTGCTGGCGCCAACAACAAACGTACTCATAGCCGTCTGGTGTGTGTGCCTGGTGGCGTGGGGAGTTCTGTTCCGGCACCCGGAAGCCGATCCGCCGGCAGCCGGGGATTCGCAGCAGTTGGAGCGGGAAGCCCAGGACTATCTTCGCGTCATTCGGCGATAATCTGAACGGGCTTGACGGAATTCCTTAACATACCGCAAAAGCGCGTGGCGATATCGCAGGCCATCGGGCCAACCGGTGAGGCGCGAAGATAGAGCACGCCGAACCCGAGGACAGCGAGAGCAGAAAGACGCCACCACGTGGTGAACTCAAAGCGGATCATTTCGGAGATATCGAGTGTGCCGGTGGCGACACGCCGGCGCTGAATCTGTCTGCCCCGGCGGGCGAGGTCAGCCAGAATCCGGAAGTAGATCCGCCGTCGGGACCGTGCGTATCGGCGGAACCCGTCGCCGTGCGCGGCGAGGCGGAGTTCGTTCTCGTCAAGGATCCGATGGAGCAGGCGAACGGCGTGGCTTGCCGGTATCGGCTCTCTGGACATAGCCTACATCTTGACCTATTTCAGCAGGAATTATCAAGTAAAATCGGCAAGATGGCGTTTTTTCCAGCGATTCTCTGCGGAGCGGGTCGAATGGCTGCGAGAGGAGCGGCAACAGTGGCGACTGGCGCGGTAATGATGGCGAATGCGCCGTCGTTATCTGTCAAGGAGGGCACAGGGGCCTTCGCCGGGACCGGCAATCCAGTTGCACGAGCGGATTCTCCGGGAGTCCGGACGGGTGCAGTTCAGTGACGATTTTTCTCAAATTTAAGAATATGACTGAACGTTTACCTAAAAATTCGCGCTTTATTGAACGACTCCGGTTCCCTTACCCGCCATCGGCGGATCAAGACGGTTTTGCCGGGCGGGCCGGGCCAATGTCGATGACCAGGGTTTCGGTCCGGACCTCAAGGAGCCGGTAATCGTATGGGGCGAGCGCGGTGAAGAGGGTTCGGGTGCAGTCAGGAAACCGGGAGTCGTGGGTTTCGATCATGATGGTTCCGACGCTGCCAAGCCAGGAAGTGTCTCCGCTGAAGACAGAGCGTTCGCCGCCTTCGATGTCGATTTTCAACAGGTCGATGCGGACGGCATTGAGCATACGGATCAGGTCCGGGACGGTATAGGCGGTGACCTGCTCGCGCCCTTCGGGCCCGGTGGAAATCAAGGTCGGGTTGGCGTGGCCGACAACGCCGATCACGCCGGACTCACCCCAAAGGGCTCCCCTGAGTGTTGTTACGTTCGGGTAGGCCCCGGCATTGAAGCGGAGGAGTTCGAAGCTGTCGGCCGACGGTTCGAGGGCGAGGATCCGGGCTTGCGGGAATCGGCGGGCAAAGAACATCGTCGCGCAGCCTATGTGGGCTCCGGCGTCGATGATCAGGCCGGGTTGACCGCGGTGGGCGTAGTATCCTCCGTTGAAGACGGCATCGAGGGTCCATCGGTCGGTGGTGCGGGGGCGCAGCAGGAACGGGGGAGTGGCTGGGATGACCGCACGTGGGCCAGGATGGCGGTCGAGGCGCTCGATCGCGGCGGCCACGCGCAGGCCCGTCACGAGTCCGTACTCCTGTTTACAGCGATCAATGCGGTGGAACCAACGATCCACGGTACGAATCAGCCCAAACACTCGCTCTCCTCGCAGCGGGCGCACCCCTCATACGGCGGACTAGCTGCTGATGTTGCTTTTCGTAACAGCTACTCCGGTCATCGGCAGCGTGTGGAAGCGGATGGAGGCGCGGGCGGGAATCGAACCCGCGAATAAAGGTTTTGCAGACCTCTGCCTTACCACTTGGCTACCGCGCCGGTCTTCTCTCAAGGTAGCGCGTTCGTGGCGACGGGTCAACGACCCGCCACGCGGGGGCGCGCCAGGACAAATTTATTTCTTGCGCGTTTTCCCTCCTATCTGCCACTCGGTGAAGGGGCTGCGCGCACCCCTGATGTTCACGTTGAGCAGATACGGCCGGCGGGAAGCAAAGGCGCGGGCCAAGGCGGGACCGACCTCGGAGAGGCCGGTGATGTTTTCGCCTTCGCCACCGAAGCCCTTCATCACCAGATCGTAGCGGGTGGGGCGCAGTTCGCAGGCGACGGTGGACCCGCACAATTCGCCTTGCAGTTCACGCTCCAGCCCCCAGCCGGCATCGTTGCCGACAATGATCACCACGGGCAGGTTGTAGCGGACGAGGGTATCGAGTTCGCAGATGTAGAATCCGAGCGAGCCGTCGCCAGTGATGAGGACAACCGGTTCGCCGGGCGCGGCGATCTGCATGGCCACGGAGTTCGGCAGGGCGGACCCGATGGTTCCGAGGGGTCCGAGACGCAGCCATCCGCCCGGGATATTGGCGGGAAGCATGGCGCGGCCCCAGTGTATGAAGTCACCACCATCCCAGGAGTAGCGCACGTTCGGCGGCAGGGCTTTGGCCAGTTCGGCGAAGAAGGCCGCCGGGTGGATGGGGGAGTTGTGATCCGCGGCGACGGCGGCAAGCTGGGCCTGCCACTGGTGGCGCAGTGAGCGCTGGCGTTCGAGCCAGGCGGTCCGCGGTTCCCATGGATCCGGCCCGAGGGTCTGGTTGAAGGCGGCAAGAGTAGACCGCAAGTCGGCGCAGATGCCGAGTTCGAGATTGCGGGTGAGTCCGAGTTCCTGGGGGTGGACGTCGATCTGGATAAACTTCGCGTTCGGGCTGAACAGACGGGGTCCCCCGAGCGCCATCCTGTAGTCGATGCGCTTGCCGAGGACAAGGACCACATCGGCTTCCGGAAACGCCTGATGGACGGCTTTGTTGAGGGCGCCGTCGGAGTAGCCCATGGCGTTGGGGAAGTCGTCTCGAATGACGCCGCGGGCCATGGTGACGCTGTAGTAGGGCAGGTTCGTCTTCTCGAGGAATGTCTTCAGTTCCTGTTCCGCACCGCTCCACCAGACGCCGCTTCCGGCGATGACCACAGGCCGCTCGGCGGACTGAAGAATTTCAAGGGCGCGATTGACCTCCGAGGACGAAGGAGCAAACTCGGGGCGCGGCCGGGGCGCCGGCATGGGGAGAGGATTTTCGGCGGCGGCCTCAAACAAGTTCACAGGAATGGTGAGGTGAACCGGTCCCATACGGCCGGAGACGGCTTCCTGCCACGCACGGCCGAGGTAGAAGGGGATCTGACCCGCCGAGGCGGGCTGGGCGGCCCATTTGCAGACGGGAGCGGCCATTCCGACCTGGTCGATGACCTGGAACACCTGGCGGCCGGCGAGGGCGGAGGACGGGGCGCCGCTGACGGCGATCAACGGACTGGCAGCCTGAAACGCCGTAGCGATCCCGGTGAGAGAGTTGGTGTGTCCAGGGCCACCCGTAACCAGGCTGACGCAAGGGCGGCGGTGGATGCGGCCCCAGGCGTCGGCGGCGTGGGTGACGCCGGATTCGTGGCGCATGTCGACGATGTTGAAGCCGCGGCGGCCGGCTTCGCTGAGCACGTCGTTGAGGTGGTCTCCGACGAGCGTAAAGATGTCATGGATGCCGAGTTTGTCGAGAGCGTCGACGAAGAGTTGGGCGCCAGTAGCCATAGACTGCCATGATAGCCCGCCGGCCGGGACGATCCCAACCAATCGACATCAGAGGACATAACGGAAGGCCGGGAGCTTATGCCTGTTTTGCGACTGCTCCGGAGCGGAGCGCGGCGTTGGCCAGATGTGCTCCGTCCGCGGCCTTGACGCCTTCTTCGGCGGGCACGGCCGGCCGGCGGCGGGTGCGGATGCATTCGAGCCAGTTGGCCAGATGGGCGGCCTCGCCGTCGGGATTGGAGTAGAAGTCCGCTCCCCTGGGGCCTTCGCCGAGGATCTTCGTGGAGGCCGGCGGCGGCGATCCTCCTTCGCGCCGTTCGGGAAGGATTTCGTAGCGGCCACGGTCGATATAGAGCGTCGCCTCGGTACCCATGAGTTCCGTCATGGCGGCGTTGCGTGCGTTGACGAACGTTCCCTCAAAGTAGGCCTGCAAGCTCTGTCGGGGATAGGTGAGCAGAGTCTGTACGGTGTCCGGGGTCTCCCAGAGGCCCTGGTGTCCGATGTTGTCTCCGATGGAGGCCGCGGTAGCCGGAAGGGGAAGGTCGAGCATCCAGTTCACCGTGTCGAGCCAGTGGACCATGAGGTCGGTGAAGATGCCGCCGCCGAAGTCCCAGAACCAGCGCCAGTTGCGGAAGCGGTAGGCGTCGAAGTCCTGGCGGCGCGCTCCGCCTACGAATTCCGTCCATTCAAGCGAAGCGGGATCGATCTGGAGACGCGCGGCCGGCCGGCGGCTCTGGTTGCGATTCCAGCTCATGTGAACCTTGTGAATCCGGCCGAGTTTCCCCGAACGGACAATCTCCCGGGCTTCGATCAGGTGGGGCATCGAGCGCTGCTGGGTGCCGACCTGGACAACGCGCCGGTGGCGGTTCTGGGCTTCGATGACGGCGGGGCCTTCGGATGGATGGTGGGTCAACGGCTTTTCGACGTAGACGTCCTTGCCGGCGGCGCAAGCGTCGACGGTCATTCGGACGTGCCAGTGATCCGGAGACCCGATCAGCACGGCGTCGACATCTTTTCGTTCCAGCAGGCGGGGGTAGTGCTTGGTGATGAACGCCCCCGGATCGGCGAGTTTGCGCGCCTCGGCGATGGAAGCGTCCCAGATGTCGGCGATGGCGTTGACGCGCACGCCGGGCAGTTTATCGAGAGCGCGAAGGAGGGCGCGCGCACGGCCACCCGCACCGATGACGCCGAGGTGGACGGTCTCGTTCGCCTGATAGCCGAGCGCGGATCCGGCGTATCCGCCGGTGAGCAGGAAGCGGCGACGTTGCATGGTCAGAAGCTCCTTCCCGCCGGGATCCATTGCGGGAACCAGTAGGCGTAGGCCATGACGATGAGGCCCACGATGACGGCGAGAGCGACGGAGTGCCACAAGACGGCGCGAAACAGGTCGCCTTCGCGCCGGTCGAGGCCGGTGGCGGCGCAGGCGACGATGATCGATTGGGCGTCGATCATTTTTCCCATCACACCGCCGGCGGAGTTCGCCGAGGCCATCAGAACCGGGCTCAGGCCGAGCTTGTTCGCCGTGATCACCTGAAGGCTGCCGAACAAGGCGTTGGAGCCGGCATCGGTGCCCGTGAGCGCGACTCCGAGCCAGCCGATCATTGTGCCAAAGAACGGAAACAGCCAACCGGTATTGGCAAGGGCGAGCCCGAGGATGGCGTCCATGCCGGAGTAGCGGGTCAGATAGCCCAGCCCGAGCATCGCGAGAATCGCGAGCATTGAGAAGCGCATCTTGACGCAAGTGGCGGCGAAGATCGCGAGCGTGCGTCGCAGCGTCAGTCCGAGAATGGGCCCGGAGAGCAGGCCGGCCAGGAACGTCGGCGTGCCGACCGAGGCCAGCCAGGCGATATCGAAGACGGCGGGTTCGGTGTGGGCCGCGGCCACGACCGGAGGAGTCCGCTGAACCAGGTTATGAAGGCCCGGAACGGGAATCCGGTAGCTCGTCGATTCAATGGCTGGCTTGAACCAAGGCAGGCCCCATGCGACTACGAGCACGGCCAGGAGCAGAAACGGCGACCAGGCGTGCAGCACCTTTTTCCATCCGATGGGCGGGGCGGCGCCCGGTCTCCAGAACCGAAAGAACACGGCCAGCCAAACGAGCGTGCCCATGCCGCCGATGATATCCACGAGAGCGGCGTCCATGTAGTTGGACCAGAAGAACTGGATCGCTCCGAACCCGAGGCCGCAGGCAGCAAGGCCGGGCCAGACCGCCAGCGTTCCGGCGGTGGTCGTGTAAGTCCGGATGAGCCAGAACGGCAGCAGGATGGCGGTCCAGGGGAGGATGCGCCCGACGGTCGCGGATAGGTCCGCCTCCGGCAGTCCGGTGACGGCGACGAGGGTCCGGATGGGGTTGCCCATTCCCCCGAAGGCGACCGGCGCGGTGTTGGCAATCAGGCACAGCACGGCCGATTCAAACGGTTTGAAGCCGAGGCCGACCATCATCGCACCGCAGATGGCCACGGGAGCACCGCCGCCGCCCGCGCCTTCCAGGATTGCGCCAAAGGCGTAGGCGACAAGCAGAATCTGGAGGCGCCGGTCATCAGTGATATTGCCGATCGAGGACTTGATGGTGCTGAAGTGCCCGCTGGCGACTGTCACTTCGTAGACGAACACGGCCGAGAGGAGGACCCAGATGATCCGGATGGCGGCGTAGGCGAATCCATGGACCACGGTCGCGCCCACCATCGGCGCGGGCATGCGGCAAAAGACGAGGGCGAGAAGGATCGCCAGCAGGAAGGAGCAAACGGCCGCTTTCCAGGCGATCATTTTACGGACCGCGAGCAGATAGAAAAGGCTCAGGACAGGAAGCGCGGCGACGAAAGTGGAGAGAATCGGGCTGCCGAGCGGGTCATAGTTCTGAGTCCAGGCGGGCGGCATCTCGCGCAAGGATACTACAGTTTGCCTCAGGCTGTATTCGAGAACAGCAGTGTTGTCCGTCGCTTAGTTGAGACGGAATCCTGTGGTACTCTGACTCGACGCGTACCGGTTTCGGCCGGCGCAGGCACCTTCAAGTTGGGAGGCACGTGAATATGTTCAAGGAGTTCAAAGAATTTGCCATGAAGGGCAGCGTGCTCGACATGGCGATCGGGGTGATCATGGGAGGCGCCTTTGGCGCCGTGGTCAGCAGCCTGACCGGGGATGTGCTGATGCCGATTGTTGGACAGCTAACGGGAGGGGTTGATTTCAAGGACATGTTCATCCCGCTGACGAACATGCCAGCGGGCGTTCCCGCCACCCTGGCGGAAGCGAAGAAGGCGAATGTCCCGGTTGTAGCCTACGGCCTTTGGGTCAACTCCGTCATCTCGTTCCTGACTGTTGCCTTCGTGATGTTCCTGCTGGTAAAGGGGATAAACAAGGCGAAACGAGAAGAGCCGGCCGGCCCGCCTCCTCCCCCGCCAAAGGAAGAAGTTCTGCTGACAGAAATCCGGGACCTGCTGAAGACCCGGTAGGCCGGGCCGGAGTTTGCCAAGCAAGGGGACGGGCCGAGCGCAGCAGTGCGTTCGGCCCGTTTTTGGTCTTGGCACGTCCATCACATGGTACGCTGACTCTTGTATGCGCAGTTTCATTTTCAGTCTGTTTTGTTTTTCGACCATCCTGGCCGCCACCGAGCACAGCGGACGGCGCGTTCCCGGGATGGCGCTGCCGGACAGCAACGTCAACTATCACGACCTGTACGACTACCGGGGGAAGATCGTGCTGCTCGACCTCATTCAGACGTCGTGTCCGGTGTGTAACAGTTCCCAGCGCATCTTCGAGACGATCCGCCAGAAGTGGCCGGACAAAGTGGCGGTGCTGAGCATCGTGACGCCACCAGACACGCAGGAAACCGTGCGGCGGTTCATCGCGCAGAACAACGTCAAGAGCCCGGTGCTGTTCGACTGCGGGCAGGCTGTGGCGGCGCTGTTGCGGCTGACTCCGAAGAACGCCAACATCGCGCTGCCGCACCTTTTTATCATTGACTGGAAGGGTGTGATCCGAAGCGACTACGAGTACAAGGGCGGGACCGAGAAGTACTTCGACGAACTCGAGCCGCTGCAAAACGAGGTCGCGGCGCTGGTCAAAGAGATGGAGTCCGCCGGCGGGGCGGGTCCGGCGGGGGCCAAAGGGGGCGCCCCTGCGCCGAAGGCTCCAGGCGCGGCGAAACCGAAAGCGCCGGCGGTGAAGAAGTAGCGGTTGAGAGAGCGCCGGTCACAATTCAGGCGCCACTTGCGGGTGTCGCCGCGGGGGGAGGAAGGCCGGACCTTCGTTCATGGGACTGGCACAGCGCGGCGGTAGGATGCCGCTGCATCCTGAAGTGTCGATCCTATCAGGTCCAGGCCCAGATCCATGGCGCAGCGCCGGATGGCGGAGATCATCCCAAGCATGGTCTGTCTCCGGAAGTCGGTCTCGTCCGAGTATCGAAACAGGTTGTGCGTCAGAATCACCAGGGCTTTGAGGGGCAGCTTTTCCTCCACCTGGCGCCGCATGATCTTTTCGATCAGGTAGCCGTGATTTTTTTCGTCCGTAAACTCCACGCGGAGGTCCTGCGGATGCAATCCATTCCAGATCTGACTTTCCCAGTCGACCGAGATCGGAATCTCGACCAGATCCAGCCCGCCGGTGAGGTAGCGGTTGAAGGGGTGAGCGTAGTGCGCAAACAAGGGTGCTCCGGCCCAGTTGCTGGCAAGCGCCGTCATCCGCCGCCCGGGCAGGGAGACACTGCATTGGCGGATGGAACAGTCGACCAGCGTTGGGAACAATTCGTCATTGGCGCTACAGTAGCCCGGGCGGAACGATGACGGGCGGAAGCCGAGATGCCGCTCGAACTCGGCCAGGCCGTTCAGGATGATCTCGCGCTGCGTGTCTCCCGAGTACGAGCCCATGTAGTCGACCGGGTAGCCGGAGGTTTGCGGGTGAACATGCAGCGCGATCTCGTGCCCTTTGGCCGCGAGGCCCGGCAGAATGTCGGACATCGGGCCGACCTCTTCCGGGATCAGGAAGAAAGTTCCTCTCCAGCCCTGCTCCTCAAGCAGGTTGGCGAAACCAAGGATGGCATTTCTGCCGAGTTCAAGATCTCCGATCTCCGGCCGGCTACTTTCACAGTCGATCGTCCAACAGACTTCAAAGCGTGCGGAAGGGATTGTCATCTTGTACCGAGTCCGCTTTGGCTGAGGCTGACCGAGTCCAATCGACAGGGCTCGCCTGGTTCGGCGGATCCCTTCCGCAGGTGGTCCTTCCACCGCTCCAGGGTGATTTGAACGGGTTCGTAGATCTCAGCGACCGCCCTCGCCTGATCCCGGCGGCAGCCGACGCGAGTCCGGCCGGTGAGGCGGTGCAGTTGCAGGAAGCAGTCGAGTTCGGCCTTGCTGAGAAGACCCTCGCTGAAGAGCGTTTCCGGCGCCTGCGTTGCCGGGATTTCGTGGCCGAGGCAGAAGCTCGCATACAAGGGAATGGCTTGCAGGCAAACCGCGTCGTGCACCCTGCGGAGTTCGTTGTCGATCAACCACTCACTGTCAAACCACGGAATCTGTTGAGAGTAGAACAGCAGTCTGCCCTTCAACAGGCGTGAGAACCGGATTGTGTTCAGGAACCTGCCGAGGCGGGTGACGGAAAGGGAGGCAACCTTCCGGCGCAGGTTGGCCGGCGAATCCTCACAGTCCAACCTCAATGACTGGACCGAATTCGCAAGTTCCGGCATCATGCCACGAAGATAGAGATGCAGCTGGTCCTCGAGGCGGCTGAGGGCCGGCTCAGCGGATTCGCCCGGCGTCTCGTAATGGCGCTGCACCGCCTCCAAGACACGATCAATCACGTCAGGGCGTGGAAAGATCTGCCGCGCTTTTCGAAGCGCTTCGAGTTTGCCTCGCACAGGAGTTCGCAGGGCAAGGGAAACGCCCGCCTGCACGGCAGGGGTGAAATAGTGCATGTAGCGGCTGTGAAGGCCGTACTTTGTTTCGAACCGCCCGAGGTTGATCGGGGGATCGATCCCGCGGATGTACGGCCCGTAGTAGTGGCTGAACTTGGTCAAATGAAACTGTTCATCCGCCAATCCCCAGGGCCGCCTGGGCACATCGTCTTCCACCTCAGACCGGCCGTTGTAAAACGTCCAAAGAGGAATTTCCGGGATATACAGGTCGGGGTCCCTGAGTTCGGCGGAGGTCAGGTTGATTCCGGGGGGGTGCTCCAGGATTCGCGCCCATTCGGGTTGGGACCATGCCAGCCGCGTGTGGACCTCCCCGACCTGTATCGATGTCCGGGCCCAATCCTCGGGCGTCATCCCGTCTTGCATGATCAGGCGCGCGTCGAAATCGGAGAGGCCAGGAATCAGATCTTCGAATTCCCACTTTCCGGCGATGGCCATCAACTTGGGGCAGACGTCGCGGCAGCACTCGTAGTAGGTTTCGATGAAATACAGGAAATCGTTGGGAGGACGAGGCGCGAAGTTCAGAGGCGAACCTCCTTTCCGTTCTGGGCGCTGCGGTAGAGGGCGTCAATTACACGGCTCGTCTTTGCCGATTCGGACAGCGGGACCGGGAGGTCCTCGTCGGCGATAACGGCTTTTACGAATGCGGCAATGAGAGGCTGGTGAGCATTGGACGGATCGGCCGCCTCAATGGCGACCGTATCACGTCCGATGGTTTTGAGAAGAGGCCCTTGATCAAACGGCGACCATCGGAGGCGTCCTTCCGTCCCCACGACTTCAAACTCATGGACCCACGAACGGGAGTTCCACTGAAAGCTCGCCACCAGCGGCGTTCCGTCAGGCATTTCGCCAAGGACCGCAGCCGAGTCCTCCGCATCATAGGCGTGTGTTCGAGTGCCGGACTTGGCAAAGACCGATGCGGGAACGCCCAACAGGCCGATCAGCACATCGAACATGTGCGAGCCCATGTCGGACAGCGTCCCTCCTCCGCTTTCCTTCCTCCGGACGCGCCATGCTTGCGGTTGCGGATCGTACCATGAGGCGTAGTGCATGCGAATCAGCGTCGGACTGCCCAATTCACCCGAAGCGAGTATCTGCCGTGTCTGCTCGTAGCGTGGCCAGTAGCGGCGGAAGTAGGCGCAGGCCGCCTTGAGTCCGCTCGTTCGGGCCAGGTCGAGGAGGGGAAGGCATTCGGCCTCGGTTCTCCCCAGCGGCTTTTCCACCAGAACGTGTTTGCCGGCGAGCAATGCGTCGATCGCCTGCGTCACGTGCATCGCCACGGGCGTGGCGAGATACACGGATGTTGCGGAGGTTTCCCGAAGGGCGGTGGCCAGATCGCGGTAGCGTTCGCGGATTCCGAAGCGGCCGGCCAGTTCAGCAAGCCGGGTTGGGTCCGGTTCGCAGACGGCGGCGATAGATGAGCAGGGAGTTTCGGCGAGCGCGGCTGCGACGCGTTTTCGGGCGATATCACCCGCGCCGACCAACAGCCAGGTGACGGAGTTCACTTGGTTCCGCCTGAAACGCTTCGAGACGACAATTCGGAAATGGATTGTTTGAGGGCGCTACGGAGGTAGTCGAGGTCCTCCCAGCTGGTGGAGGGAAAGATCGGGAGGGAAAAGACCTGGCTGCATGCGGCCTCCGCGTTGGGGCAGCCGCTACGGTCATGGTCAAGTTTTTCAAAGGCCTCCCACGAATAGACGGCCGGGTAGTGGACAACGGTCTCCACGGCGAAACGCTCCTTCAGGTGCCGCCGCAGATCCTCCCGGGAGAACGGGACTATCGACGTATTCAACCGAAGGATGTAAAGATGGCAGGCGTGGCCTCGCGAAATGCCGGGCGGCAACAGCAGTTCACCAACGTCGGCGAGCAGTTCCTGCATTCGCAGGAAGCGCTGCAAGCGAAGTTCAACGATGCGATCAATCTTGTCGAGTTGCGTCAGTCCGCAGGCCATCTGAATCTTTGTAAGCCTGTAGTTGAAGCCCACCGTTACGTTGCGCAGGGGAGAGCCATAGACAAATCCGAAGGTTTTTTTCTGCCGGACGATTTCCGCAAAGGACGGATCATCGGTCGTAACGGCGCCGCCCTCGCCGAGGGTGGTCATATTCTTGTTCGACTGGAAGCTGAAGCAACTGGCAAGCCCCGCGTTGCCGATGGGAACGCCGTTTCGCATGGCCCCCACCGCGTGCGCCGCATCATAGATCACCGGGATGCCGAACTCCTTCGTTATCCGGGCAAAGCCATCGATGTCACAACTGAGTCCGGCGAAATGAACGGGCACGATCGCCTTAGTTCTGGGGCTGATCTTCAATCGGACAGCTTCCGGATCCAGACACAGGGTATTCGGGTCGATATCGGCGAACACGACGCGTGCGCCGCGGGCTGCGGCACAGGTGGCGGTGCAGACAAAAGTCAGTGGGGGAACGATCACTTCGTCCTCCGGCCCGATCCCGAGAGCCATCATGCAAAGGTCGAGGGCGGTGCCGCACGAGTTCACCGCGACTGCATGCGAGGCGCCGACCAACCGGGCCAGACGCTGCTCGAACTCTTTCTCCTCGGGGAGTGGAAAAAAACTGCCCTCGCCTGAAGCGACATCCTCCAAGATACGGGTGACGGCGGCGACGTCGTCCTGCTCGAACAGACCTCCCAACGGACGAAAGGGAATCCGCCGCGCCGCCGGGGTTGCCGGTGAAGGAGGTTCCATCAACTGACATTATAGGATATTCAAGTGAAATGTCAACGAGTGTAACCAGGGATTTTATTGGAATGGTAAACCTGCCGCTGCTATGTTAGGATCGTAGGGTTCCTGCCATGAGGTCGGCCTCAAGAAACAGAAAGGCAAAAGCTCCCCCTCAGAGCTTGGCGGAGATGGCATATGAGAAGATCCGGACCCGAATCTTGCGAGGGGAGTTCGGGCTGGGAGAGAGCCTTCCGCGGCGGCAACTGGCTTTGGAACTCGGGCTAAGTATCCAACCCGTCACCGAGGCGCTTCAACGACTGGAGGCAGAAGGTCTGGTGGAAAGCGAACCTCGAGTCGGCACGCGCGTTCGCATACCGAGCATCGAGGACATCCGCGGAACCGTTGTATTGCGAGCGGCGCTCGAATCGCAGGCCGCCCGGCTCTTCGTCATGACCGCGACAAACGCCAGACGGGAAGAAATACGAAGACTGGCCAGCGAGGTTGACGAACAGTGGAGGCTGGCCGCTTTTGCAACAGGGCAAGAGCGGCGCGATCTGACCTACCGAGCGCAGGAGCTCCATCACCAGTTTCACCTGCGTCTGGCCGAGTACGCGGGTTGCGACGCCCTGCGTAAGGCGATTGAACTCAATCTGACATCGGTCTGGATCCATCACCTCTTCCTCGGCGACCTACTACCGCCTCCCGGGTTTCACGACCGTCTGGCGGAGGCGGTTGTCGGTCAGGATCCCATGGCGGCCGATGAGGCGGTCCGTGAGCACGTTCAGCATGGCCTGGACCGCACGATGGAGCGGCTATCCCCGTATTTGAAGTGGGATCAATCGCGGCTGCCGCAGTTATCGGCGCGGTCGCGAGGCATCGAGAGTTCCGAGCGGGGCTCTGGTCCGAAGTCATAGCCACCCATGCCGGCATCACGATGGGGGCGTGGTGCGAACCTGGCGGAATCTAACCGGATCCGACCCAACCATGACCACGGCGATGGGACTTTCGCCAGCCGCCGTGGGGCACCGGCTGGCTAGGCTCTGGCCTGAGCGACGAGTTCGCCGGCGCGGGCGGCCAGGATGCGCGTGTCGGATCCCAGCGTCATCAGCAGGCCGCCGCGCGCCACCCAGCGGCGGTATTCGTCCACCGTCGCGGCAGGGACCCCCCAGGGTTTGTGGCACCGGTTGGCCGTTTCGACAATTTTGTCCGTCGCCGCACGCACATCCGGATGGGCAGGGTTTCCAAGATGGCCAAGCGACTGCGCGAGGTCGCCGGGACCAATCCAGATGGCGTCAATTCCCGGAATGCGGCAGATCTCTTCCACCTCGGCAAGGGCACTCGCCACCTCGATCTGGCAGATCAGCATGATCTCGTGATTGGCAGCAGCCGTGTAGTTCGGGTTCGACCAAAATCCGCTGGCGCGATTCGGTCCAAATCCGCGGCGACCCAAAGGGGCATATTTCGAGATGGAAACGGCGAGGCGGGCATCAGCGGCGTCCCTGACCGCGGGAATAATGATGCCCCCGGCGCCGGCATCGAGCACCCATTTCACGTGCTCTTCCCGATTGGCCCGCACCCGGATAACCGGTGTCACTTCGTACTGTCCAAGGGCGTAGATCATGGCCTGCACCTGGGTTTCGGTGAGCGGATTGTGCTCGGTATCCAGCATGACCCAGTCATAGCCCTGGATGGCGGCGATCTGGGCGATGGCCGGGTCGCCCAGGTTCATCCAGAAACCCAGCGCCGGCTTGCGTTCCGCCACCAGTTTTGCGAGTCGACTCGAGATTCGCATCGCTATGTTCCCACCGGCGCCATGCTGCGTTCGCAAGGTGCAACCGCCCGCACGGGCAGCGTTTTGGGGAGCCGGTAGATTCTGGAGGGATTCCCGAAGAGCCACAACCGGGCCAATTCCGCCGCCTCGGCCAGATCCATCCAGCCGTTCTCCACTCTCGCGCTCAGCACGCGGGCGATGTTCCACCGGGCGATTTGCAGGTGGCCGAAAACCTTCTCGACCATCCAGCGCACGTCGCTGCCGAAACCGATGATCTTGTCGGCGCCGAGGATATCGATGGCTTCATCCAATCCACGCGCCGTCATCGCGGCATTCATCGAATGGGCCCAGCAGAGGTTCAGGGAGAGGTTCGCATGCGTGGCAGCCACTCCGATCAGATCCCGTCCGAATGGGAAGCCGAGGTGAAACGCGTCGAAGTGAACCTCCGGATGGCGGCGCAGGAGCGGAACAAGGTGGGCCGGGTGGAATGCGTCGACGTCGAAGAATCCGGTATGGACCGCCACGGGCAGGCCCAGCGTGCGGACCGTGGACAGGAGCTCGTCCTGGATATAGGTGCGGAGCGCGCTGGCGGCGGAGAGTCGAAGGGGCAAGCCGCGCCGTTGAAGATCGGCAAACTCCTGCTCGGCAGCCTGAGCGTCCACTTCGGTCTCCTTCAGAGCGAAAGTCTTGAACGCGATCGCGCCGGCTCGGGCCATCGCAACGAGGCGGTGCCGGGCCCATTCGAGGTAGTCCGACAACCGGGAGAACCCGTACGCGCCACCCAGCCGATGGACTTCACGGTCCGAACCGGGGACGATATCGATGAGAGCGACGACCGGGAGCAGAATGCTCTGGCCGTGGTAGACATCCAGGTCGGATGGATGGTCGTGCCCATCGTGGCCCGGCGCGTCCTGGTTGAACACGTTTGCGATGCCGCAATGGTCTCTCAAGACGCGCTGGTAGATCCCGGGTTTGGTTTCCTCGGCGATGCGTTGAGAGAGAGGGACAACGTTGTCTTCGCTCAACTCCTCAGCATCCCAAAAATGCCGCAAGACGGCCCGCGCCGCACGACCGAACGAAGTATGCCGGATGAGGGGAAGGTAGGGTTTCAGGATAGCCCACCGCTGCAGGATCGGAATGGCAGGGTCGTGGAGGCGGCTCCATTCCTCCGAAGACAGCCCGGAGGCGAACATTGGGAAGCGGACGTACTGGCCATAGACCCGCAGCGCATCACGCGGCATGAAGATGTATTCGGCTTCCGGCATGAGGTGTGCGTGCGCGTCGATGATCGTCAGACCTTCGATCTTGTCGAGGAGAGATTCGAAAACGGACATTTGCGATGGAATCAGAGTACAGAAGGATTCATTGAAATGTCAATTTTCGTTATTGACATTTTATCCGCCTGACCGGAGAATCGAGGAATTGGGCGGGGAGGAGGAACGAGAAGAGGAGCGCCAGGCAGCATGGAACCGATCAGCCGAAGGAATCTGCTCAAATCAGCATGGACCGCGCATGCGGCCACATTCGCCGCTCGTGGTCAGAGCGTTGAGTTTCGCAAACCCCTCCCGCCGGAGGCAATCGAGCACACGGGATTGAGAATCCATAGCGTGGTGGCGCTGAAGGATTCGACTCTGTTGGCGCCGAACGGAAGGCGATCGGCCGATGGCGGCAGGAGTTGGAGTGAGGCATCCCCGCTGGGGCCGGGCATCGAAGGCACCGGCTTGATCCGCCTACAGTCGGGAAACCTGGCGCTGACGGACAGCCGGAACGGCCGGGGCTTCATCCGAATCTCGCGCGACGAGGGGAAGAGCTGGAGCCAACCGGTTGCGGCGTTTCCGCCGATGCTGCGGGGGCCCAATTTTTTCGGTACCGGCGACGAGATGATCCAGTTGAAGAGCGGCCGCCTGGTGTGGTCGTGCTCGATAGACTTCAATCCCCGGTTCAGCGAGTTCATGCCCGCAGACATCCAGGCAAGGGGAATTTGGCGGGGGATGAGGCGGGCTGTGGAATCCCATCAACATCTGCCTGAGATCTACATGGCCTTCGTGGCCTATTCCAACGACGAGGGCCAGACATGGAAGCTGGCCGAAGGATTGGGCGGGAGCCCGCAGGCGCTCTTTGGCTGGTTTGATGAAGACGGCATCCCGAACGGTAACGCGGGGCATCAGTCCTTTGGCGAAACGTCTCTGGCGGAGACCAGCGATGGACGAATCCTGATGTTCGGCCGTTCGGAGGTCGGCAGGATCCTGTACACATGCAGCCGCGATGGCGGTGAGAGTTGGGATGTCGTGCTGCCTTCGGAGCTGGCCAATTCCGGATCTCCACCCCGGCTTCGCCGCATCCCCAAGACGGGCGACCTGCTGTGTGTGTGGAACCAAGTGTCTCACGAGGAGATTCGCAGGGGATACCGCCGGGGACGCCTGTCCGCGGCGATTTCGAGAGATGGCGGGTGGAGTTGGACGAACTTCAAGACTCTCGAGCTGAGCGAAGGTTTGGATGACGTGGCGAGGGTGGCGCCGGAGAAGCCGATCCGGATGGTCCGAGCCCGCCGTTTTGTCGGCCAACTGCCGGACAGATTCGCCTACTTTCACTACCCGAACGTGAATTTTGTCGAGGACCGCGTGTTCCTTTCCTACCTGCGCGGCAGTCCGGCACAGGGCGTTGCGGAGAAGAATCTGGGGGAGCAGCGCGATGTGCTGCGGATCTATCCGCTGGACTACTTTTACCGATGAGGGGATTCGGGGAGAACCGGGCTCACGGACATCCTTCGCAGGGGAAGCCCATGCTACGGAGTTCCTCGACGACGCCTTCCTGGCGCAAGAGAAGTTGAACCTCCTCGGGCGTTAACCGGCCGGCTGGAAGCGGCGCAGGATCGGCGAGCATTCGGGCCAGAAGCTGGCCGAACACCATTGCATTGGATCGAATCCAATCGACGGGGACCTTCTCGGCGGTATCCTCGGTCGTGTGGTACCACGGAGGCATCGGACCAGCCAAGGATGCCGGCCGACCTGCCGGGACGCCAGCCAAGACAAAGGGCAAGTAATCGCTCGACATACAGAAGAGATTGCGCACATCGACCCGGCGTTGGGTCTGACGGAACTGCCCCTCGATATAGTCGCGCATGGAGGGCGACCAGATGACCGCCATCCCTTCCGCCGTAGCCGGCCACAACATGTCGAGATTGAGGACGAATCGGATCGCATCCAGCTCGTCAAAGTGATCGCGGACATAGGACTTGCTGCCGAGGAAGCCATACTCCTCTCCTGTGTAAATATTGATCAGGAGCTTCCTTTGAAAGTGCGCATGTAACGGCGCCAGCGCACGTACGATCTCTAGCAAAGTGACGACGCCGGTGAGATTGTCGAGAGCCCCGGGGTTCAGATGGAAGGTGTCCAGATGGGCGCTGATGATCAGAGCCTCAGGGCGGGCGCCCGGCGGGGACAACTCACCGAGGAGATTGCTGCACCGGGCCGCGACGCGTTGTCCGCGCGTGATCAGGCGAACCTCGGCCTTTCGGGTCTGAGCATAATGGTGCAGTTCGCTGGCGGCGCCAGGGGAGACAGCAACAGCGGGAATCGGGATGACGTCATCGAAGCCGAAGAGCCTTATTCCAGGGCACCCCTCTACCTCAGAGCTGCGGGTAATGACACCGCGCACGCCGCGCCGGGTGAGGCGCTCCATCTGAATCGGGTAGGGTGTATACTTCTGGCCGAAGGAGATGTGCCCGCGCAGCAGCACGACGGCATTCTCGAGGGCGCTTCCGGCGCGATCGAGATTGGCCTCGGTGGCCGATTCCACTTCCACGAGCCGACCCGAGACGTCAGCGGCACAGGTGTTGACGTGTTGTACGCTTTCGTATTTCCGTTGAATCGGAAAGCACATTTCCAACTGCGAGGGCTCGGGTTTCCAGCCGGGAAGCGGGACGCATTCCTGCCTAAGCCCTCCGACGCCGATCTCGTCGAGCAGCGTCTTCAGGTACGCTTGCGCTGCCTGCATCTCTGGTGTTCCGGGTGGGCGCGGACCGATCTCGTGGCAGAGTCGATTCATGATTACCGGCGGATGGGGACTGTTCCAGACACTTGCACAGATCTCACGGTCGAGCAGAGTTCCGAGGGCCGAATGATTCATAACAGGGCTTGAGATTGAAACTTCCACAGTGCGGAGGATACGAGAGCAGTAGCGCCGGCCTTCCGATTGCGCCGCGCTCGAAACAGTTTAGCTGAAGACGTGTGACATTTCAAATTTTCATTGACAAGAATAATGAATACAGCGCACAATGAAAATCTCACGCCCAGTATTGAAATGTCAGATGACGAGAGCCGCCAGCGGTGGGCTGGGGCGATCCGGGAGGTGAACATGGGTCTGCCACGCATAGCCAGGCATTGCGCCAGCCTGATTGCCGGACTCACCCTGGGGTTTGCGGGCCTTGCGGCTGGTCAGAGCGTGCAAGGGGATCTGACCGGGACGGTCCGCGACGCGAGCGGTGCGATTCTGGCCGACGTGAAGATCGTGATTGCGAATGAGGCGACGGGTGCGAGCCGGTCGTTGCTGTCGGATGGGAGCGGCGAGTATCTGGCCGTCGGCTTCTTTCTCGGCAGCTACCGACTGACCTTCGAGAAGCCAGGATTCAAGCGATTGGTGATCACTGCGGTGAAGGTTGAACCGGCGGCAGTGAAACGAGTGGACGCGGTGATGACGGTGGCCGACGTTGTGGAGAACGTCGAAGTAACGGCGCCCCCTCCCGTGATCCAGGGAGAAGGCACAACCTTGAATTACGGACTGCCGCGGATCGCTCTAACGGACAAACCGGTCTCTGACAACACTCGCAGCGGTCATGCCCTGAATGCGATCGCGTGGGCGCCGGGGTCAGCCGGGGGGAGAAACGGGCTCCGGATGTTTGGAGGGAACCGCCTGAGCGCCACTGAGGTGACCATGGAGGGGGCCCAGCAGTCGATCTCCATTTTCACGCCGCCGACATCGGTGGAGGAACTGACCGTCATCAGCGGAACAGCCCCGGCTGAATATGCCAGAGCTTCCACGGTGAACATCACGTTCAAGAGCGGGAGCAATGCACTGCACGGTGATTATGTGGTGACGCTGGCGAACCCCTGCCTCAACGCAGTTCACACACCCTTCTTTCAGGGCGCCCGCGCCGCCTGCTTTCCTCAATGGCGGCACAACGTTGGAATTGGCGGGCCGGTGTACGTTCCAAAGTTGTACAACGGCCGGAACAGATCATTTTTTTACTTCAATCTGAGCCGGCCGCGGCCCACCGAGGTATCGCAGGAACTGGACCGCACGATCCCCACCGCCCGGATGCGCGAGGGAGACTACACCCGCTTTGCGGTGAAACCTCGGGATCCGCTGACGAACCAACCCTTTCCCGGCGCCATCATTCCGGCAACGCGAATCAGCGCGGTGGCCCGAAACATCATGAATCAGTATTTTTCCAAGTACCGTTATGTAGGTGATCCTGACAGTTTCGCCAACAATGTCATTTTCCCCTATTCACGCTCTGATGCCGAGAAACGTTGGGTGCTTAAGGTGGATCAGAATGTGGGTGCGAAGAACGTGGCGTCATTTACCTATCAAGGGCAACGCCGGTCGAGTGACTTCAGCTCCGTTGGGTCCGGTAATTTCTGGGACACACAATCAACGTCACGGTTCCCAGAGAATCGGTGGATTTTCGCCGACACCCACACTTTTCTTCCGACTCTCGTAAGTCAACTTCGCGCGTCCGCGACCCGTCTGATCAGCAGGGTCGACGCAGGGGCATTGGGGGCCGAGGTCTTGAACCGATGGGGAATTCAAGGTGTACCGACGACCGCGCTGAGCGGTTATCCGAGCATCAGCATCGCGAACTGGCTTTCGGGAACCGTGCTGGGTTCGGGAACGTTTGATACCCGGTACCAGCTACAGGAGAATCTGACCTACATTCGCGGAAGCCACGCCATCAAGGGCGGCTTTTCGTTCATCAAGCAACACTTGGACACGCTTGTGAATCCCGGATTCGGAAGCTTCGATTTCAATGGCCGTTTCGCCGGAGAGCCGTTCGCCGACTTTCTGCTCGGGGTCCCGAACAGTGTCTCCCGCTCGCTTCCGCGTCCGACGGTCGCCTCAAGAGGCCTGGAATGGGGTGCATTCATCCAGGACGACTGGCGCGTCACGCGAAAGCTGACCCTGAGCTACGGTGTCCGTTGGAGCCGATTTGAGCCGCCGCGTGACAAGAATCGCCTGTACTTCAACTTCGACCTGACGGGCGGCAAGATCGTCGTACCCGATACTCATGCGCTTCAGAACGTGAGCCCCTCCTTCCGGTCCGATCTGATTCCGGTGGTGCTGGCCAGTGATCTCGGCTATCCGGACAAGCTGACCAATCCCTCCATGCGCTTTTTGCCGCGTTTCGGCTTCGCCTATCGCCCGTTGGGCACCGCCAATCTGGTGATTCGAGGCGCATACGGCATTTTCAGCGGCGTCAACAGTTTCACCGGACTGCAAACCGGCGGGCCGTTCTCCGCGAGCGAATCCTTCCTGAACGAGGCTCTTCCGACAGGCCCGCGCTACAGCTGGCCGAATCCGTTTCCCGCGGCGATCGGCCGGTCCGCGAGCGCGGCCACGGGAAGCAGCGTAAGCGTGGACTACCGTCCCGAGTACATACAGCAATGGAACCTGACAGTGGAACGCACATTGTTTCGGGACTGGGGCCTGCGCGCGTCGTACATAGGAAATGTAACCCGCCAGCCAGGCATATCGTTCAACGTGAATACGCCGCGGATCAGCACGCAGCCGTTCTCGCAGTCCAGGCGGCCCTATCCCGCTTTCCAGAACATTACGCGGATTGAGAACGGTGGCTTTGACTCCTACAAAGCTTTCCAGGTGCAGCTGTCTCACCCCTTTCGAAACGGTCTCTTTCTGCAAACCAGCTACACGGAGCAGCGGTCCTGGAATGACACCTCGATCGACTACGCCTGGGACCGGCGCCGCGACCGGTCGCGCAACACGATCTGGCCATACCACGATTACATTCTGAATGTCGTCTATGAGCTGCCGGTAGGGAGGGGGAAGCGTTTCGCCTCGAACCTGCCGGGTGGACCGGGGGGCTCGCTGCTGAACGGCATTATCGGCAACTGGAGCTTTACGTCGGTTTTCAACTGGCACTCCGGCAATTGGCTTACACCGATCTACACGGGCTTCGATTCCGGAAACATCGGCCAGTTGACCGGGCGCCCCGATGTCGTGCCCGGGTGCGAAGTGCTTACACGTTTCAACCCACTCAATTCCACCTCGGAATGGTTCAACCGATCCTGCTTCACACTGCCTAGGAGTGGCACGTTGGGGAACGCGGAGCCCAACTCGATTGAAGGTCCCGGGCAGTGGGTCTTCACGTTCAACCCATGGAAAGAGTTTCCGATCCGTGAGCGTGCCCGGCTTCGCATAGGCGCTCAAATCTACAATATCCTGAACCACCCGGTCTACGACCTCAACGCCACGGGAGATATTCGAAGCCCCAACGGAGCCCGTCTGGTCGATGGAACTTTCGTGCGCCGGGGCACGGAGAACTTCCGAGGCCGCCAGATTGTCGTCAGCGCGACCATCCTGTTCTGAAGGGTCGACGCGTCGTTGCAAAACGCCCGGCTGGGGCGAAGCTGAAGCCGGCAACAGGTCTCGCTGGTGGCGAAGAAAGAGGGATTCGTTGCGCCGGGTCAGAAGACCAGGCGGAGGCCGAACTGGAGGATTCGGGGAGCGGTGGCGCCCTGAATCCGGCCGATGTTGACGGCGGAGACGCTGGCCACGGGAAGGCTGAGATTCGCGTGGTTGAAGGTGTTGAAGAACTCGGCCCGGAACTGAAGCTTCATTCCCTCCCGAACGGGGAACATCCGGAACAGCGACGAGTCGAGGTTGTAGGAACCGGGGCCGGTGAGAATGTTGCGGCCGGCGTTTCCGAAGGTTCCCGCCGGCGGCAGGGCAAACGCGGCGGGATTGAAGTACCGGTTGATCAACTCTTCGCGGGAACGATTAGTGTCAAGAAAGGGGTCGCCGACGAGGTTGGGGCGGTGGGTTCCGGCGCCGGTGAAGGCGCGGTCGGTTCCACTGGTCACACTGAAGGGCCGTCCCGCGGACGCGGTGAAGATGCCGTTGAACTGCCAGCCACCCAGCAGCCAGCGGGCGGCTCCCGAGCGGGGTCCGGGGATTTCCCACAGAAAGCTGGCGACGAACCGGTGGCGGAGATCGAAGTCGGAGAGGGCTTTCTCGGGCGACCAGTTGCGGTGGTCCTGGGCCCCGCCGAAGGCGTCAACCGACCCGTTGTCGATCGATCTTGCCCAAGTGTAGTTGGCGAGGACGCTATAGCCTTTGGAGAACCGCTTGTTGAGCGTCAGTTGCAAGGCGTGATAGGTGGAAAAGCCAAGCGGTTCGTAACTCGAGATGGCGCCCAGCACGCCGGGCAGGAACGGCCTCCGCTGCTCGATGTTCGCACCCGAGGCGCCGGGGCCGGGTATGGCGGCGTTGACATTCCGGAGGGTCGAGAAGCCCGTTCCCTTCGACCCGACGTAAGCGCCTGTCACGACGATCCCCTGGACGGTTTCCTGTTGCAGACTGAAATTCCATTGCTGCATGTATGCTCCGCCGAGGTTCGGGTCCAGCGATTCGCCCACGACGACGGGACGGACAAAGGAGAAGGCGCGGCGCTGTTCGGGAGTGCGAGGCGGAGTATAGGGGAACGGGCTGGGCGCGCCGCCGTAGGGATCGGAAAACGACCGCGGCTGGTTCACCTGAACCTGCACGCTGAACGGCTGGGTGTTGGCGAAGGAACTCAGCTGATGCATGACGGGGAAGTCGTAGAACACGCCGTAGCCGCCGCGAACGGAGGTCTTGCCGCGGCGGAACGGAGACCATGCGAAGCCGATTCGCGGGCCAAAGTTGTTCATGTCGTTGTCGATTCCCGACCGGGGGATGCCGGGATCGCCGACGTAGACGAGACCGGCGGGCGCGTTGGGATAGATCGACGACTGCACCCCGGGACGGAACACTGACATCTGGTCGCGGCCGTCGAAGAAGGGCAGCAGCGGCTCCCACCGGACGCCGAGGGAGAGGGTGAAGTTCTGGCGGAGCTTCCAGTCGTCCTGGAAGAACAACGCGACGGCGTGGGACCGCACGGCGTTGACGCGGAGCGAGCCCTGATCCATCCGGGCGGGCAATCCGAGCAGAAAGTCGCCGTAGGGATTCACGGCGAAGCGGCCGTCGAAGGTGAACTGGGGATCGGTGAGGTTGGCGGTTTCCCGGTCCGAGCGGGTGTTCCGGTACTCGCCGCCAAACTTCATCAGGTGCGCGCCGCGCATAAAGCTGGCGTTGTCGAGGAACTGCGCCGTCTTGCGGTCGATGGTGACATAGTTGTCCTGGGCCATGTTCCAGAAGCCTGTGACGCCGCCACGCCAGTTGGTGGCGAAGTTCGGGGTATCGGAGGGCGCCCGGACACCCAGTTTTTCATAGTTGAGATTATCGAGGACCGGCAGCGGGCCGCGCGCCAGGTCCGTGCGCCCGAAGGAAAACTGGACCGTATTGAGCAGCGCGGGAGAAATGGTCCACGAGTGGCTGGCCATAGCGTTCGAGGTATTGAACCTGACGTCGGACCGGAGGATCGGCAGGCCGGCGGTGACGATCTGGCGCGAGCGGTCATGAAAGTAGCGCAGGGAAAGACGCTGCCGCGGGGAGAGGGAATGGTCGCCGCGGCTGATGATCTGGTTGGAATCGGTCGACTCGGGGGCGTTGAAGATATGCGCGTTGCCCGGGGCGTTCGGAAGCGGAATGAAGATCTCCTGGAAGCGCACGGCGGCCGGGTCGAACCGGGAGACCGGGATGAGGTTGCCCGGGAACGCCGCCCGGGTCAAGGGATCGGTGGGGCGGCGCGCCGACGCCGAGAAGTCGCCGCGGCGCTCGGCGGCGGTGGGGACGACGAGATTGGAAACGGTCCCGGCGCGGCGTTCGCGGACGCCCTCGTAGGAGAGGAAGAAGAACGTGCGGTCCTTGCCGCTGTAGAGTCTCGGGAGATAAACGGGGCCGCCGGCGCTGGCGCCGAACTGGTTCCGCCGCAGCTTCTGTTTGACGAGGGAAAAGAAGCTGCGGGCGTCGAACGAGTCATTACGGACGAACTCGTAGGCCGAGCCGCGAAGCTGATTGGTCCCCGATTTGGTGATCGCGTTGATGACGCCGCCGGCGTTGCGGCCGTACTCGGCGGAGTAGTTGTTTGTCAGGATGGAGAATTCCTCGAGAGCGTCGGGGTTGGGAACGAGGGCGGCGACGGAGATCTGGGGGTCGTTGTTGTCGCCGCCGTCGAGCAGGTAGTTGTTGGACGTGCCGCGGGCGCCGTTCATCGTGATGGTGCTGTTCTGCGCGAGGTTGGCGCCCCCGACGCTGGGCACGACGCCGGGGACGAGCAACTGGAGCTGAAGGGGATTGCGGCCGTTCAACGGCAGTTCAGTGATGCGGCGCTCGTCGACGGTTTCGCGGATGGTCGCGCCGACGGTCTCGACCAGTCCGATCGCTCCGGTGACCTGGACGGATTCGGTCGTCTCGCCGACCTGTAGGACGATCTGGGCCTGGCGGGTCTGGTCCGCCTCGAGGCGGATCACCTCAGAGACGAAGCGGCGGAAGCCCTGCTGGGAGCATTCGACGACATAGGAGCCCACGGGCAGGCGGGGAAACGTAAAGCGCCCGGCGTCGTCGGCCATGGCTTCAAAGCGCAGAGACGTACCCTGTTGGACCGCGCTGACGCGGGCGGCGGGAACAACCGCTCCCGAAGAGTCCTCGACAGAGCCCGTCAGCAAGCCGGTGGATTGGGCGCAGAGCGAGAAGGCAAACAGCAGACCCATGAGTAGCTTCATGGCTGACACTCTATCATGGGAATGTAAAAAGTTGGGGACACGCGGGACTTTGCCGGCTGGAGGTGGGTTTCCGAGAGAACGGATGCGGGACACAATCGTACGAAGCACGGGACTGGCAGTTCTGGCCGGATGCTGCGTCTGGGGCCAGACTCAGTTGCGGTCTCTGCGCGGCGTGACGCCGCCGGAGCCACCCGGGCTGGACGAGTATGTTCGCGACAAGGCCGCCCTGGTGGCGCTGGGCAAGGTATTCTTTTGGGACATGCAGGCCGGCAGCGACGGAGCGACGGCCTGCGCGACGTGCCACTTTCACGCCGGCGCCGATCACAGGCCTCGAAACATGCTGTCGGACCCGGGGGGACCGTTTCCGGTCAATCTGGACCTGACCGCGGTGAACTTTCCGCTGCGGCTGCTGAGCGACCCTCTGAACAAGAATTCGACCGTCTTGAGGGATTCGAGCATCCGGGTGGGATCGGCAGGAACCATCCGGCGGATTTTCGAAGGAATCGTGCCCGGCGAAGCCGCGGAACTGGGCCGTGACGCGCTGGACAAACCGGAGTTCATGGCGAGCGGCCTCCAGGTGCGGCGAGTGACGCCGCGGAACACCCCCTCGGTGTTCAACACCGGCTACTACGCGCGGAATTTCTGGGACGGCCGCGCCGCGCGGGAGTTCAACGGATTCACGGTATCGGGCATCGAGGCGGAGGCGCCCGGGGTTCTTGTCGCGGCAGGGGATTCACTGGCACGGCGGCAGGTCCGGCTGGACCTGTCGAGCCTGGCGTCGCAGGCCGTCGGCCCGGCGCTCGACCACCTGGAGATGTCCTATGCCGGACGGACATGGCCGCTGCTCGGCAAGAAAATGCTCAGCCTTCGGCCGCTGGCATTGCAGAGGGTCGCGCCGGATGACAGCGTATTGGGCGGGATGGCGCGGGCAGGGGGGCGCGGACTCGAGGAACGATTCACGTACGCCGCCTTGATAGAGGCGGCATTCCAGCCCCGCTACTGGGAGTCAAAGCAACTGGTGGACAGCGCGGGAAACGCCATCGGCGGCCGGACCGGGCCGCCGGAAAGCCTGGACGAGTTCACGCAGATGGAGTACAACTTCCCGCTGTTCTGGGGATTGGCTTTGCAGGCCTACCAGGCCACCCTGAACTCGGACGATTCCCGGTTTGACCGTTTCATGGACGGCGATCCGGGCGCGCTGACGGCGCAGGAACAGGAAGGCATGCGGCTGTTCACCGGCCCGGGAAACTGCGACGAATGCCACAATGGACCGCAGTTTTCGGCAGCCGCCTGGAACACCAATCTCACGACGCGGGCGCACGCGTTCGACCGGACCGGAGTCCGGCCGGCGACCGAGGATGCGGGCACGGGCAACGGATCGTTCAAGTCGATTTCGCTGCGCAACGTTGAGTTCACAGGTCCGTACTTTCACAACGGCGGACAGGCGACGCTCGAACAGGTGGTCGACTTCTACCGCCGGGGCGGCGACTTTTCTCCCGTCGCCAACGATCTGCGTCCCTTCAATATTTCGTCGTCGCAAGCGGCGTCGCTGGTGGCATTTCTGAAGGCCCTGAGCGACGACCGGGTGAAGTACGAGCGGGCGCCGTTCGACCATCCGGAGCTGTGCGTGCCGGTTGGCCACGTGGAGGAATCACCGGGCACGCCGGCGGCGGATGCGCGGGGGCCGCATCCGCGGAGCGCGGTGGAGATCTGGAAGGCGATTCCCGCGGTCGGCGCATCCGGCAACGCGGCGCCGCTGCGGACGTTCGAGGAGATGCTCCATCGCGGGGGCCCGACCGGCGAACGCGCGCACACGCTCGAAGAGGCGTGCCCTGTGCCGATCCCGGGCGCCGCGGGTCAGTTCCAGTCCACCGGCTTGCGGCCTTCCGGCAGCAGTTCGCCTTTTTCGAGATAGCGCACGCGCGAGGCGGCTTTGGCGGCGTGGGGATCGTGGGTCACCATGACGATCGTTTTGCCGAATTCCCTGTTGAGGCGCCCCAGCAGCGTGAGGACTTCCCGGGCGGAGGCTGCGTCGAGATTGCCGGTAGGCTCATCGGCGAGGATGAGGTCGGGGTCGGTGACGATGGCGCGGGCGATGGCCACGCGCTGTTCCTGCCCGCCGGAGAGCTGGCGCGGCGTATGGTCGAGGCGGTCGCCGAGTCCGACCAGTTCGAGGGCCTTGCGGGCGTGCGCGACGCGGTCGGCGCGGGAGAGTTTCGTCAGCTTGAGGGGCAGTTCCACGTTTTCCAGGGCGGTCAGCACGGGGATCAGGTTGAAGGACTGGAAGACGAACCCGATGTGGGCGTTGCGCCAGCGGGCGATGGCGCCGTCGTTGAGCTGGCGGAGGTTTTCCCCTAGAACGCGAATCTCGCCGCCGGTCGGCCGGTCCATGGCGGCGATGAGGTGAAGCAGGGTGGACTTGCCCGAACCGGACGGGCCCATAAGGGCGACGAATTCGCCGCGGCCGACGGTCATGTTGGCGCCTTGGAGGGCGACGATCCGGAACTGGTCGCGCGCAAACTCCTTGGTCAGGTCTTTGGTTTCGATTACGGTTTCGCTCATGTCTTGATCCGCACCCTCGCTCCATCCTTCAGTTCGGCCGGTGGATTCACAACGACGTCCTCGCCTCCGATCAGCCCGTCGATGACTCTCGCGCCTTGTGGTCCGGATCCTGAAGTCTTCACGGGGCGCTCGATGGCTTTGCCACCGACGACGACGAAGACGGCGCCGTTGCGGATGGCATCGGCGGGCACGAAGACGACAGGTTTGGATGGCGCAGGGGAGGCGGCCGGCGCCGCGTGGGCGTCTTCCATGAAGTCGACGCTCGCGTTCATTTCCGGGCGGAGGTAGCTGTCCGGATTGAGCACTTTGACCTTGACCTGCACGGTCGCCTTCTGGCGGTTGGCCTCGGGGGAGACCTCCTCGATGAAGCCTTCGTACTTGCGGTCGCGGAAAGCGTCGGTGGTGATGATGCCGCGCTGGCGTGGTCCGAGCCGGGCGAAGTCGTTCTGATTGATGTCGAGCTCGACCTGGAGGTCGTTGAGGTCGGCCAGGGAGACGACGTAGCCCTTGGCGCCCCGGTCGCCGACAAAGCCGGTGGTGACGAACTCGCCGCGTTCGACGACGCGTTCGAGGATGGTGCCGTTGATGGGGGCGCGAATGACGGTGTTGGCGAGCTGAGTCTCGTAGAAGGCGACGGCACCGCGGGCCTGTTCGATCTGTCCGCGCACCTGCTCGATGAGTTCCTGGCGGGGACCGATGCGGACCAGCTCGTAGGTCCGTTCGAGGGACCGGACGCGGGCCAGTTGTGAGTCGTGGCGGGCACGCGCCTCGTCGAGGGCCTGCCTGGCGTAGACGCCTTCGGAGGCGAGCCTGTCGGCGCGGTCGAGGTCGATTCTGGCTTTGGTCAGGTCGGCCTGGGCGGCTTCGAGGTTCGCCCGGGCGGCTTGAACCTCCTCGGGGCGGGAGCCGTTCCGCAATTCGAGCAGCCGCGCCTCCATGTTGGCGAGTTGCCCGCGGGCCTGCTGCAACTGCGCCTTGTACTCGTCATCCTCGAGGCGGACGATCACCTGCCCCTGCCGGACCTTGTCGCCCTTTTCAACTCCGATCCAGGCGACTTTTCCGACCACCTTCGAGGCGAGCTGGATCTTGTGGTGGGCGACGATGTAGCCGGTGGCATTGAGCACGACGTTCGGACCGGCGCCGGCCGCGCCCGGCATCCCGGCGGCGTTCACGGTACGGGCAACGGCGACCTCGATTTCCCGGTTCATGAATTCGAGAACCCAGCGGCCCGCGCCAAGGAGGAGGAAGATCACAACGCCGCCGAGGATCCAGCGCACGGCCCACCGGGAGGATCCGGAGCCGGTTTTCAGCGCCTTGTCGATTTTCAGCGCGTGCAGGTCCTGCATAGAAGGTCAGACCTGCCTGAGCGCGGCGAGGATTTCTTTTCTGGCGGCGGAGGCGGCCGGAAGCAATCCGCCGAGCGCGCCCATGACCAGAGCGAAGGCGACGCCGGTCGCCATGATCGCGGGAGTGATCCGGAAATCGAACGTGATTTCGCTGAAGGTGACAAAGCTTCCGACGCCGGTTGAAATGTTGTTGAGAGGCAGCACCAGCAGACATCCGAGGAGCCCTCCGAGCAGGCTGAGCAGGAGCGATTCGACGAGGAAGCTGGCGAGAATGCCCGACCGCGAAAAGCCGAGCACGCGAAGCGTTCCGATCTCGGCCGAGCGGCGCGCCACCGCCGCGTACATCGTGTTCATCGCCGCGAAGCTCGAACCAACGGCCATGATGAGGGAGACGAAGATGCCAAGGAAGCGGACCGGCGCAGCGGAACTGGTTTGGGCTTCGTAGTAGCTTTTCTCGGACACCGCGTCGGCGTTCAGGCGGATGTCGGAGGTGATCCGGTTGATCAGGGCCTGCATTGCGGATTCGTCCGTGGCCCGTACCAACACGGAGCTGAGCGTTGTCTCTCGGTTCTGGTCCGCCGCCAATTGGGCGAGGTCGCAAAAGACCTCGCTGTTGGCGGCCGAGCGTCCGGCGTCCATGACGCCGACGACCTCCCATTCACCGCGGCCGAAACGCAATTTCCGCCCGAGGCTGGCGTCGGGGTACCGTCTGGCAAGGCCGTTGCCCACCACGACCTCGCGGCGGCCCGGGGTGAACATCCGGCCCCGGGTGATCCTGATATTCTCGCGCATCGCAAACCCGGTCACGGTAAGTCCGCGCAAGTTGATGTTGATGCCGGCAGGGTTTGATTCGTTCTCGAGGACGATCAGCGTGATCACCTCGAGCGAAGCCATGGGTTCGCCGCCGGGGCCGCGCGCGATGCCGGGCATGGCCTTGATGACCTGGAACTGCTCCTGCGTGACCGTGGAGTTCAGCTCGGCCGTGGAGCCTTTGCGGGTGACCAGGATATGAAGAGGATGTCCGGTGGCCTCAAGGGACGTGCGGAGGCCCTCGACAAGAGCCGACACGCTGAGCAAGACGGCGACGGTCAGCGCAATGCCGAGAGCGGTCATGACCGTGGTGGTCTTGCGGGCGAGCAGATTGCGGAGGTTGTAGCTCAGAGGAATGGCCATCGCGTCAGTCGGTCTCCCGGAGAGCTTCTAGGATCGGGCGGCGGGCGGCGTTCCAGGCGGGGAGGAGCGAGCTGATCACTCCGATGCCCAGCGCCGTCAGCAGGCACAGGAGGGCGACCGGAGGCGGAACGACGATGCGGCTCATGTCGGCGAAGGTGGACGGCGCCTGGCGCAATTGAGCGCAGAGGAGGATGGCAAGGGCAAGCCCGATCGCGCCGCCGGCCATCGAAATCACGACGGATTCACCGAGCAGGATGGCGAGAATCCGGCCGTTGGTGTACCCGAGCGTTTTGAGGACGCCCACCTCGCGGACGCGTTCGCGGACCGACATCGCCATGGTGTTGCCGGCCACCAGCAGGATCGTGAATGTGACGGCGGCGCAGACCGAAAGCAGGAACGCCTTGACGTTCCCCAGGAAGCCGATAAAGCTCAGCTCGAAGGCTTTTTCGGTTTCTGTCTTGGTCTGAAGCGTGGCGTTGCGGAACATGCCATCGATTTCCTTGGAGATGCGGGGGGCGTCGGCCGGGTCCGACATGAGAAGACTGAAGGTTGAAACGGCGTCCATCCGGCCCCGCGGCAGGCTCTCGTTGAGATACTTGTAGTGGAAGAAGAGGTTCTCGTTGTCCCGCGGCGCGTCATAGATTCCCCGAAGGATCAGTTCGAGCTTGACGGGGAAGATGTCGCCGGTGAGGGTGATGCGGTCGCCGAGCTTCATGCCGTGGCGGACGGCGGTCTTGCGCCCCACGATGCAGGCCTGACGCTCGGCGAGGAAGGCCTGTTTCTGGTCCTCGGGGACGCGGTACTCGCGGAAGATCCGGAACAGCTTCTCGGGATCGACGGCGAAGCGGCCGAAGAAGTTCGCCGGGTCGCGGGAGTCCTTGTACGTTCCGCCGAACCATTGAAAGATCATGACGTCCTCGACGCCCTTGACGGCAGCGATCTGCTGTTGATAGGAGAGCGGCAGGGGGTTGGCCAGCGAGACGCGGTTGCGCACGATCAGGCGCATCGCCTGTTCCGCGGTGGCTTCCGTGAAATAGAACATGTGGTAGAGCGCCATGAGCATTCCGAGCAGGCAGAGCGAGAGGGCGATGCTCGAAACGGTGAGCAGGCTGCGGCGCTTATTACGGAGGGTGTTCTTGAAGATCAGCGGAAGGTGGCTGAACATGGTGGGAGCCCCGGGGGAACCTCCAGTTTAGCGCGGCGCCGGGCAAGGCGATCATGTGCCGATCCGGACGTCGGCGCCCCGCGGCGTCAGCGTGATGCTCTCGACGCGGTTGCGCAGGTCGAAGGGTTTGCCGATGACGACGTCGGGATAGCGCGGGAGGAGGTAGTACTCGATCAGCAGGTCGAGCGCCCGGCCGCTCACAGGGATGTTGGAAACGGACACCTGTTCGATATCCACCTGGCACTTGCCAGCAGCGCTTTTCACGCGCACGCTGACCGACACGGGCCGCTCTCCGCGGAGAAGCATCGCCAGGAGCATGCCAGGGGGCTGGCCGCGGGAGGTTTGAAGCTTGACGAAGTCAATCAGCGCGGATCCGGTCACGGCGCCGGCCGCGAACGTCAGTTTCGGATTCCGGACGCCCTCGGGCGCCTCCTCGCGCACGGTCTGGTAGGCGTAAGCGTTGGCCTCGGCGGCCGTGATCGCGACGGTTGTTCCGGCGGGCAGTCTGCCGCTCTCGATCTGTTCGACCTTCCTTTTGGCGGACAGGTAGGCCGCATCCGCCGCCAGCAGGGCGGTCATCCAGGGAACAGCGACGGCCGGGCGGAAAGCCATTTCTTTCCAGTTTACCGCCCGGAGCGGGAGCTATGATAGGAGCATGGTGCTCAAAACAATTGTGGCGAGTTTTGTTTGTATGGTCTGCCTGCTTCCCTTCGCGGGCGGCATGGGAATGACCGAGCGGCTGGAGAGATCGGCGAAGACGTTCGAGCAGATCATGGTGGCCGGCGAACGCGCCCTGCCGCAGCACCTGCTCGACCGCGCGCAGTGCGTCGTGGTGGCGCCGGGCACGAAGAAGGGCGCGCTGATTATCGGCGCGAAGTACGGCCGGGGCTTTGTCACCTGCCGGCGGGCGACGGCGGGCTGGTCGGCTCCGGCGGCGATCCGGATCGAAGGGGGGAGTTTCGGACTGCAACTGGGAGGGTCGGAGACGGACCTGGTGATGCTGGTCATGAACGAGCGCGGCGTGGAGCGGCTGATGAAGTCGCGGTTCACGCTCGGGGGAGACGCGAGCGTGGCGGCGGGTCCGGTGGGCCGGACGGCCAGCGCCGAAACGGACGCGATGCTGACCGCTGAGATCCTCACCTGGTCGCGGGCTCGCGGCGTCTTCGCCGGCGTTTCGCTGCAAGGCGCCACGCTGCGGGATGACCGGGCGGCGAACAAGGAAATGTACGGCGAGGCGTGGGGGACAAAGGAGGTTGTCGAAAGCGGACTGACGCCTCACGCCTCCGGCGTCCGCCTGGTGGAACTGCTCAACACGTATTCGGCCAGACGCTCGCGGTGAGAAGGGCCGGGCGGCGGGCAGGTTTAAGGGTTCTGGATGTTGAGGAAGACCTTATCCGAGCTGGACAGGCCGCCCGCCTCAATCGCGAAGGAGACGTCTCCCTCGCCGGTTGAATCGGGCACCTTGACCCGGACGGCGTACAATCCCGGGCCGACGAGGGCGGCCGACACAGGGTCGACGGTGACCTGGCCAAAGCGGACCTTTGGCGCCGTGGCGAGCGGAAAGCTTTCGTTGAACGAATTCCCGGCGGGGGGATTGCCGTTGACGGCGCCAAGCCCGCTCGCGTAGAAAACGATCTCTTCGCCGGGGGCGACTCCGCGCGAGGCTCGCGCATCCACGTCGGGTTTGCCGAGAACCCATCCGCGCTGTCCGATGAAAAAGAGACCGAGGTTGGTGGAAGCGGAGATGACCGAGGCGAACTGCTGATCGGAATCGGGCCGGGGGACGGCGTAGATAGCGGGGAGCGTGGCGGAACTGCGCACGACGACCGGCGGTCCGGCGGATCCGTCGCGTTCGACAACGACGTTCACATCGCCGGCCGGGGTCGCGGGGGGAACGAGAAAAGTGATGCGCGCCGGGCTGACGGACTGGAGCACGGCCGCGACGTCGTTCACCTTGACCTGGACGCCGCCCAGGGTCGTATCGAGAGCCCGGCCGAAGACGGGCGACGCGGAGCGTTCGACGGAGGCGAGATCCGTGCCCGTGATGACGGCCCATCCGTTGGGCGCGAGACCAGGGACGCCGTTCAGGTTGGTGACGCCTTGCGAGGTAAACGCGGGCCGCGCGCCGCCTCCCGCGCCAGCGGAGAGATTGACCGTGGCTTTGTAGATGCGGTCTCCGCTCGACGAGCCGTCATTGTTGGCCGCGTTGGCGGCGACGTAGAAGGCGACCGTCCCGACGTCGGACGACGGCGCGGTCCAGTCAAACTCGAAGATAACCGGCCCGGCTGTGCCGCGACGGGTTCCGGCGTTGGTATGGGTGATCCACTCAAGCACTCCCGAGCGAAGAATGCGGGTTTGCGCGTCGGCGGTCGCGAAGGCGCCGGCCGAGGTCCGGGCGTTCGCCTGAGGCCGGGCGGTGGCCTGAAAGCCCCAACGGCGCGCTGCGCTGTCGTCAATGGTGACCTTGACCCGCGTTTTCTGGCCGGGAGTGTAGCTGGTGGCGCCGCCTTCGAGTTCGAGGGTCACCTTACCGGACCCGGCATTGGATCCATGGCAGGCGGAGCAGTCTTCCTCGCCGGGAGCCCCGGCGGAGGCCTCAGGAGCGCCGAGCGACTCGGCGCGCAGCGCCGCCAGCGAAAGCAGACCACCAAGGCAAACAAAACAAGAGAGATAGAGACGATTCAAAGACATTCCCAGTTCCTACGTTCGGATTTCGGGCTGCGACCTTGACCCCTACAGAGCTAACTCAAGCTTAGCGCGACAGTTCTCGTTAAGGTTGTAAAAACAAGTGGTTCCGGGCCAACCGGGAGCGCTGGACCGGGATGTGAAACGGGATCCCGGCAACCCACGTCCGAGGTAAGATAGAAGCGACTGGTCCACTCAAGCTGTGGATGGGTCTGTCTTCCAAAGCAATTCTGAAACTATGTACGTTACGCGAGTTTTTCCTGCGAGTGCCCTTCTGAGCCTTGCGCTCGCCGCGCCACTGTGGAGCGGCGTGAAGTCGGCGCCGCTCTTCGAGGCGGAACGCAGCCTTTCGTCCCTTCCGGCGTGGTTCGAACCGAACCTCGGCCAGGACCAGCCTGAGGTCCGATTCCTTTCCCGGGGCGGATCCGGCAGCCTTCAGATCCGAAACGGCAGCGTCCGGTTCCTGGCCGGGGGCAAGAGCGTCGCGTTGCGGATGCTTGGGTCCAATCGGGGTGCGCGGCTGGAAGGGAGACAGCCCCGGCTCGCGAGGTCGACGTACATGGTGGGGGACCGGCGCCGCTGGATCCACGACCTGCCGCAGTACGGGAGGGTTCGAGCGCGGCAGGTGTACCCGGGGATCGACGTCGACTACTACCTGTCCGGCTCAGAAGTGGAATATGACTTCCTCGTCGCTCCTCACGCCGACCCCAGCCGCATCCGGCTGTCATTTTCCGAAGCCGGCGCGGCGCGGATCGAGCCGGGCGGCGACCTGGCATTCGCCAACGGGCTGCGGCAGAAGAAGCCGGTGGCCTATCAGGAGATCGCCGGCCGGCGCGCGCCCGTCGAGGTGTCTTACTGGATCGATCGCCCCGGCGAAGTGCGGTTCCGACTCGGCGCCTACGACCGGTCGAAGCCTCTCGTCATCGATCCGGTTCTGCACGCCGGATATTTTGGCGCGGATCGCACGGAGCGCGCCACCGCGGCCGCCGTCGACAGCCAGGGGAACCTGTGGGTGGCCGGGTCGAGCGCGGCGCGCAAGGATGGAAATCTGCCGGAGGCCAACCAGCCGTTTCCGATCAGCGGCGGCGGGCGCGACATCTTCCTCGCCCAGTTTGGCGCAGATCCGGCGGGGCGTCTCGTGCTGGTGTACTGGACGCAACTGGGCGGGTCGCAGGACGACGAGGCGCTGGCTATGACGACCGACAGCCTGGGGTTTGTGTATCTGGCGGGGTCGACGGCGTCAACCGATTTTCTCCGGGCCGGGTCGCCCATCGCGGATGCGCACGGCGGCGGCGTCGACGCGTTCGTGCTGAAGGTGCGTCCTTCGGACGGGCCTGCGGCGCTCTGGTACAGTCAATGGTTCGGCGGCGCCGGCACGGACGTCGCCTACGGCGTAGCCGTGGACGGGAACTCGTCGATCTACATCGCCGGCAGCTCGAATTCCGACAAGTTGCCGGGCATCGACGGGAACCTGCAAGCGTCCAACCGGGGCGGAACGGAGGGATTCGTGGTCAAGATCAATCCCGATGCCGCCTCGCCGCGGGCATACGCCAGCTTTCTGGGCGGGACGTCGACCGATGTCATCACAGCGCTGGCCGTCGACGGGTCGGGAAACCTTTTCCTGACAGGCTACACTTCGTCGGACGACTTTCCGGTGACCGGCGACGCCTCGCAGGGGGCTCTTCGATCGAATCTCGATTCGTTTCTGGTGCAGATGGACGTGCGGCGGAGCGGTCTCGACGCGCTGCTCTACGGCACGTTCCTCGGCGGGGACGGACTGGACCAGGCACGCGCGATTTTCCTCGAGGAGAATGGCGGCATCTGGATTGGCGGTTACACGGACTCGACCTCTTTTCTGGCCACGCCGAACGCGTACCGGACGGTGCGGGCCGGGGCCGTGGACCTGTTCGCCCTGCGGTTCGACTTCAACCGCCGCAGCTCGCCCGACGCGGTGACCTACGCCACCTATGTGGGCGGAAACCTCGATGACGTGATGTATGGAATGGCGGTGTTGCCGGACGGCCGGGTGGCGTTGACCGGATACACGTTGTCGGACGATTTTCCCCGGGTGAATGAGGTGGGACCGGCGCAGCCCTCGAAAGGTCCGGATGCCTGTATCGCGGTCGTCGACCCGGCGGTGGCGGGACAGGCGGGCCTGACCTACGCCACGGTACTCTCGGGGGACTTGGGCGATGTGGGAATGAGCGTGGCGGCCGACCGGCTGGGGCGCCTGTTCATCGCCGGCCATACGCTTTCGGTGGACCTGCCGGTCACGGACGGATCAAGGAAGCTGGCCCCGGGGGGAGCCACGCAGAGCTTCGTCTGGTCGGTTTCGCCGCCGCGGTAGACTAGGGGGTAGCACCCCGTCTCCAAGGGATCGGACGGGGTCGGTCTCGTGCCGTCCCGTCGGCACCGTAGCGGAGGAGAGAATGAGGACGAAACTTGTTGGCCGGCTGGTGCTGATCCTGTTTGGCGTTGGAGTGGTCGAAGTCGGGCTGCAGGCCTTCTCGCGCCTGCTTCCAACCGTCTACGGGCACGCTCTAGGCGGCGACTCGCATTTCAACGCGCGGGTGGCGGTACCGGACGACCAACTTGGCCATCGGCCCACGACACGGCACCCTGAGCATGACGCCAACGGGTTCCGCAACCCGTCTGTTCCCGCTTCGGCGGACATTGTGACGATGGGCGATTCGCAGACCTACGGGGCGCAGGTGTCGCCGGCGGATCCGTGGCCGCGACGACTCGCCGAGAAGACGGGGAAAGTGGTTTACAACATGGGTTTCGGGGGATGGTGTCCCGGCCAGTATCTGCTGCTGATGCCGCAGGCGCTGAAGTTCAAGCCCAAGGTGATCGTGACCGAGTTTTACAGTGGAAACGATCTCTACGACTGCTTCAGCGTCGCCTATTACAACGGCCAGCTGTCCGAGTTCAGGACGCAAAGCGAAGCCGACCAGCGGGAGATTCGCGAGATGGAAGCGCGCCAGACGCTGAAGCAGTACGTACCGACGACATACCTGAAGAAGAAACCGATCGAGGAGCGGCCGTTCCTGCACCGGATCCAGGCCCGAATCGACGATCACGTCCGGCTGGCCCACGTTCTCGAACGGTTGCGTGAGCTATATCGGGAACGATACTCTCCTCCGGACTGGGATGACATCAAGGACGAATACTCCGACTACGTGCGCTGCGACATCTTCGAGGGTCCCACCGCGAAAACGGTGCTGACGCCGTACTCACGGCTGGCGGGCGCGGACCTGGGCGACGCGCGGATCCGGGAGGGATTCCGGATCGCGCTGGCGTCGCTGAAGCGGATGGACGAGATGGCCCGCGCGGCGGGAGCGTCACATGTGATCTTCCTGTTGCCGACGAAGGAACTCGTATTCAAGGAGGAAGTGAACCGGCACGGCGGGGGAGGGACGGAAGTCTACCGGAGACAGGTCGCCAACGAAGAGGAGATCTGGAGGCAGTCGAGAGCGTACCTGGAGGGGAACAAGCTGCGTTACTTCGATTCGCTGCCGCTGCTGCAAAAAGCGCTGGCGGAGGGCAATCCGCCGTTTCCAATGTCGGAGGACGGGCATCTGAATCCGGGCGGGCACCGGGTGATCGCGGACGCGGTGGCCAGCCAGATCATGGGCCTTTAAGGCGGCTGCTGCGGGAGTCGTGGGGGCGCCGGGGCGGCCTTGCCGCGGCCGATTCGCGCGTGAGGCCGCGGGTGTTGCATTGGCCACGGCAGATTAATACAATGGCGGCTACGCGCAATCATGACCGACGCAGCCCCCTGCGGCCTGCTCTCAGGCTCCCACGATCGGAGAACCGAGACGCCTCAGACGTCTGTGCGGGTTTTCCCTTTGTCACACCACTTCGTCAGGCAGCCGGAAAGGACACAACGGCGAGGTTGCGGCGAATTCCAGGTCGGGAGGCATACATGGTCAAAGTGATACGATCGGCAAGCCGGCTTGCCGCGATCGCCTTGATGGGAGGATGGCTGGGGCTGGTTCCGCAGGGGGTGGCGCAAAGCGGCGCCGGGGCAATCCAGGGGACGGTCCAGGATGCGACCGCGGCGGCGCTGCCCGGCTGCGACGTTGTTGTGGTCAACAAGAGCACGGGGGTCAGGACGGCGACGAAGGCGAACGAGATCGGCTTCTATTCGGTGCGCGGGCTTTTCGTGGGCTCCTACACGATCACGTTCTCCTCGCCCGGGATGAAGAAGTACGAGACCACCGTGACGTTGGCAAACGCCCAGGTGGTTGTTCTGAACCCGACACTCCAGGTGGGCGACGTGGCCGAGCAGATCACCGTGGCCGGAGACGCGCCCCAACTGGCCACCTACGACAGCGGGACGGTCAGCACGTTTCTCGACGCCAACCGGATCGACCAACTTCCGCAGAACGGCCGCAACATTCTCGGGTTGGCGCAGCGGACCGTACCGGGCCTGGAGGCCAACGGGACACGGGCCAACGGGCTGATGGGAGAGGCGCTCGAGTACTCGCAGGACGGCGCGCCGATGACGAACCGCAACTTCGGCGGGGTGGCGAACACGGCGCAATCGACCCTGCCGGACCCGGACGCGGTACAGGAGGCCAAGTTCGAAACGCTGAATTCGTCGGCGCAGTTTTCGACGCCGGGGACGGTGATACTGACGACGAAGTCGGGTACCAACGTCCTGCATGGTTCCATGTTCGAGACCTTCCGGAACAACTACTTCGGAATCGCGCGGGCCAGACAGAACCCGGCCAACTTCAAAGCGCCGCACCTGGTGCGGAATGAGTTCGGCGCATCGGCGGGCGGCCCGATCTACATACCGAAGCTGTACAACGGCAAGAACCGATCTTTCTTCTTCTTCGCCTATGAGCGGTATTCGCTGCGCCAGGACTCCAGCCAGCTGGTTCGAGTGCCGACGCCGGCGATGCGCACGGGCGACTTTTCCGGCCTCATCAGCAGCCAGGGTATCCTCCAGCAGCTCTACGACCCCTCCACGACGCAGGGCGCGAGCAGCAACTATCGCCGCCTGCCGTTCTCGAACAACCAGATCCCGCTGACCCGGATCAGCCCGCTGGCCAAGACTCTCTACGCCGCCACGCCGCTGCCCACGTCCACAGACAATCCGCTGATCAACGCCAATCTGAACGACACCAACAAGACCGTCCAGACGGTTCCCAACATCAACACGCGCGTTGATCACGTCTTCAGCGACGCCAACCGCATTTATGTCCGCTTCACCGATATCCGCCAGTTTCAGCAGGCGCTCCGCAACTATCCGAGCGCTTCGCCGGCCAATATCGAAGGCGGCGGCCTGCCGGCAGGAGCGACGGGATATCAGCAGATCCCCGTGGCGACGGTGAGTCACGCTCTCGGCTGGTCCCATACGTTTTCGCCGACGTTCTTCTCGGAGACGATCCTCAGCCAGCAGTGGCAGTCCATGTACGTTGAAGGCAATCCGGCATCGCAGGGCAACTACGAAGCCTTTCTGGGCCTGCCGAACAATTTTGGCCAGATCGGTTTTCCGGCGATCGGCAGCAACCTGATCATGCCCTACGGAGGCTCGCAGTGGAATTACGGCATGAACCAGAGGATCGACAACATCGATGAGAACCTCAACAAGATCTGGGGCAAGCACCAGTTCGCCTTCGGGGGCCGGTACCGGCACGAGCGCTTCGGCTACCTGTCGGACCGTTCGCCGGACACGGTCGATTTCACGGGCATGGCCACGGCCATTTACGACCCGACATCAGGCGCCCAGTACAACCGCATGCCGAACACCGGCTACCAGGACGCCGACTTCTTCCTCGGCGCGGCGTCCAACTACAGCCAGCGTCTGAACTCCCCGTTCAACCGTTCGTCGCTACAGGAGTTCGATCTCTATTTCCAGGATAACTATCGCATCGGCCGGGGTCTGACTCTGAACCTCGGGATGCGATGGGAGGGCCATCCGGCGCCTCGCGCCGACGGCGGCAACTATACGTTCTTCTCGCGCCAGCACAACGCGATCGTGCTCAAGCACCCGATCGAGCATTATTACAGGATCGGCTACACGACGCCGGCGATCGTGACGAACCTGAGGAACCTCGGAGTCAAGTTCATGACGCCCGCCGAGGCCGGCCTGCCCGACACGGGCATCCGGGCCGCCTGGAACAACGTTCTACCGCGCCTGGGATTCGCCTGGACACCTTCGTTCGGCAGGAACGGCACGGTCATCCGCGGCGGGTACGGCCGTTACCTCTACCCCGTGCCGATCCGCAATTCCGTCCGCTATCTCACCGCGATGTACCCATTCGTCGCGGCGTATTCGCAAAACTTCAACTCGGCTCAGCAGTCCCCCGACGGCCTGCCGAATTTCCTGCTGCGATCGCCGGTCACGGTCGTGGCGGGACTGAACAGCCGTGATGTGGTCAATACGAGCACGGTGAACGCCCTGCTGCCCGGGATCGCAATGAGCACGAGCCTGGACCCGGATTATCCGCCGGCCAGGGTCGACACGGCGAATTTCACGATCGAGCAGCCGTTCCGCGATGGCTCGGTCCTGCGCGCCACCTACGTGTTCACGCACGGTGAGAATCTCGATCAGAACTTCCAATACAATCAAGAGCCCTCGGCGTACGTGTGGATGACCCGCACGGGTACGACGCCGCCGACCGGCGCACTCGCCTCGGTGGCAACCCGGCCGTTCGACAACCGCACGTGGGGAGGAAACGTGGTCTCCACCAAGTACGGCTGGTCGAACAACAGCGCGCTCCAGCTGAACTACCAGCGCAATCTGCGCAACGGATTCGCCTATCAGGTTTATTACGTGTACTCCCGGGCATTCCGGGTGGGAGGCAACACGTTCCGCGACAACATCCTCTACCCGGCCGCCTCGTACGCTCCGGGCATCCTGCCTTCGGGAATGGATCTGGGCGATTCGCTCAGACCGAGCCGGGCATTCAACCGGTATCAGAACTACGCCGTGGACGGCGCGATTCCCAAGCAGCGTCTGAACTTCAACGGCATCGTGGAACTCCCGGTCGGCCGAGGCAAGCGCTTTCTGGGCAACGCCAATGGCTTCGTCAATGCGGTGCTGGGCGGATTCCAGTTCGCCTTTACCGGCCAGGTCGTCGCCCAGGCGTTCCAGGTCAACGACACGCATTGGGGCGAGATGAACCAGCTCGAGGTCTACAAGACCAAGCAGAAGATCACCGATTGCCGCTCCGGAATCTGCCGCGAGGGCTTCCTGTGGTTCAACGGTTACATCGCGCCGAATCTGGTCAACACCGCGCGGGGCGTCCAGGGGTTGCCGGCCAACTACCGGCCCTACATGACTCCGATCAACAACACCCCTGGAACTCCCAATTTCGGCAACAACAACGTGAGCGTGCGACTGAACAACGGGACGAGCGTCACCACCGCCTATAACCCGGGACCGACGGGGGCTCATCCGTTCGGATTCACGACCCTCCAGGGGCCCTACAACTGGCAGACAGACATGTCGCTGTACAAGATCTTCACGATCAGTGAGCGTTGGAAGCTGCGTTTCAACATCGACGCCTTCAACGCGTTCAACATGCAAGGCCTGACCAACCCGGACGCGTTGACCGGGATCAACACAATGCAGTCGAGCTACTGGACGCCCCGGCAGATACAGTTCACCGTGCGTCTGTCCTATTAAGGCCGGCCGGCTTCCTATTGCGGAACGCCGAGTTGGCGAAGGAGGCGTGCGGCGGCTTCCCGAATGGCCGCCTCCGGGGACGCGGCGGCGATTCGGAGATGAGGCAGCGCGGCGGCGGTCTGTCCGGCGGAGGCAAGGGCGGTTCCGAGCCCGAGCCGGGCGCGAGTTGAAGCCGGATCGAGACGCAGGGCCTCCTCGAAGTGCGCCAGAGCCGCCCGGGGCTGCCCGGTGGCCAACAGCAGGTCGGCGAGAACGAAGCGGGCCTCCAGAAAGGCGGGATCGGCGCCGACGGCCGATTCGAGATGCCGCCGCGCTTCTTCGATAAGGCGGGCACGGCCCAAGGCCATGGCGAAGTTGTAATGGGTGCGGGCGTCGTCAGGCCGGAGGCGGAGCGCGATTTCGAAGTGTGAGCGGGCCTGGAGGAAGTCCCCGGCGGCGGCCATAAGGCTGGCAAGGTTGTCGTGGGCGTCCGCATAGCCCGGCTGGATGCGGATGGCCTCGCGAAGAGCGGGTTCGGCCCGCTTCGGATCACCGATGGCCATGAACAAGGCGCCAAGATTGCCGTGGGGTTCCGGGAGATCGGGGTTCAGGGCGACGGCCTTCTCGAAGGCGGCGCGGGCCTGCCCGAGGTCGCCCCGCGTGCGGTGAAGCAGGCCCAGTTCATTCCAGGCGATGGGATCGCCAGGAGCGAGGCCGGCCGCTTTTTGGAGCACGGCCAGCGCCTCGTCCAGCCTGCCGGACTGGCGGAGCGCCGCGCCGTACCGGCGCTGCACGAAAGCGGAACGGGGATCGCGCCGGGCAGCCTCGCGATAGGAAGCCAGCGCTTCGGGAAGGCGACCGGCGGCGTTGAGGGCTTCGGCAAGTCCGAGATGGAACTCGGCGCGGGCGCCGGGAGTCCAGGCGAGCGCGGCGCGGAGGCGGGGAATGCCGCCGGCGAGGTTACTGCGTTCGATGACCTGCGCGAGCGCCGTATAGAGTTCGATTTCCGGATCCAGCGGGGACTTGCCGGTTTCGTACAGGACGACCTCGCCGCGGTAGGCGGTTTCGCCGCGCTCGTGACGTTCGGCGCGGGGAGCGGTGGCATCGGCGGGCGGCTGCCGCTGGATGAGGTGGTCGGTGGCGAGCGAGTGGACGACGTCCTCGGTGCGGCGTTTCGGCATGTGGCAGGAGGCGCAGTCTCCGGCCGCGGGCAAGGAAGGGGGATGCCGTACGGCGTCGGCGGAATGGCATAGACGGCAGGCCTGGTCATAGTGACGCCGCGCCTGCTCGCCACGGGGGGCGGTGTGAGGGTCGTGGCAGGAACGGCATTCCAGCCGGCCCCGGCTTTCGAGGTAGCAGCGCGACTTGCGCATGCGGTAAACAGCGTTGACGATTTCAAACTTGTCGTCACGGCCGGCGCCGGGAGCGTGATCGAAGAAAAGCCAGAAGGCGGCGAGGGGCTCGCCTGGCTGATACGAGAAAGGGCCGCGGCTGTAGCGGCGGATGGAGTTGGGAAGAGGGAAGCTGGTGGTTTCCAGGTGGCACTGCATGCAGACTTCTTCCCGGCGTTCGAGGGGGAGACGGGCGGGGTTGACGATGGCGGCGCGGATGTCGGCGGGCCGGGCGCCGGCGGCGCCGGCGAGGTTAACGTGACGGCGCCCGGGGCCGTGGCAGCGCTGACAGTCGATGGCTTGCGGCAGCGGATCGAGATAGACGGGCTCGGAGAAAGGCTGGTCGTGGCCGGAGGGGATGCGCGGGTAGCCGTTGTGGCAGAACATGCACTCGTAGCTGATGGAGCGGCGGAAGTCCTCGTGGTCGGGGGCATCGTAACCCGGATTCATCGCAAGAACGCCGCCGTTCTCGGCATACCAGCCGAGCGGGAGTTCAATTAGAGTGCCACGCGGCGTGCGGTGAAGGAAGGTTCGGGCATGGTTGCCCGAGCCCATCACGTAGTCGATCGATTTCTCGAGAACGTTCGTCTCGCGGCCGGCGGCGTCGAGCTGATGGCGGCGCTGGAAGAACCGGCCGCCGCGTTCGAGGATGGTGAAGTGGCTGTCGGAGGGCTGGTGGTAATAGGTTCCGGCGGGGACCGTTTGGGCAGAGGGGCGAGAGAAAGCCCTGCCCATCCCGGTCAGGCGGTAGGTGTCCCAGATCGCGCGATGGCAGCCGGCGCAACTGTTCGCCGGGGCGTAGGCGGGATCCGGGGCATGGTCCTGGGCGAAGAGGGAGAAGGCGGCGGCGGCCAGGAACCCGAGACACACGCTGACGAGCCGGGATGATGGCATGCGGACCTACTCGTGAAAAGTGTCTCATCGAAGGGGGTCGCGCTGCATGGCCGGCGACGGACCGGCGGGCGCCCGTGGCGATCGGGACTTCGGGGCAGAAAGGGGGATTTGGTGGACGGCATGGGATTCGAACCCACGACCCCCACGTTGCGAACGTGGTGCTCTCCCAGCTGAGCTAGCCGCCCACCGCAACCATGAGTTTAGCATGGCGGCCGGCGGCGCCGCGGAACCGGGACGGCGGGCCCTGCGGTTTCATAAATCCGCGGAATGGTATAACAGGGGGAGCCTTCCGCAGATGGAACACCCTTTCTGGACCTGGGCCCTTCTCTGTGTCTCCGCCTTTCTCGCCGGCGCGGTGAATTCCATCGCGGGGGGCGGGACGTTGCTGACCTTTCCGAGCCTGTTGAGCGTGCTGGGGCCGGTGCAGGCCAACGCCACGAGCACGCTGGCGCTGCTGCCGGGATCGCTGGCCGCGGCCTGGGGCTACCGGCGCGAGCTGGCCGAATGCGGGCCGCAACTGGGCCGGCTATGGCCGCCAAGCCTGGCGGGCGGGATCATCGGGTCGCTGCTGGTGATCCGGCTGCCGGAGCGCGTCTTCGCGGGGATGGTGCCGTGGCTGCTGGTGTGCGCCTCGACGCTGATGCTGGTCCAGAAGCCGCTGGCGCAGCGTCTCGGCGCCCATCCGCATGCGGCGCCTTCCGCCGGAACGCTGGCGGCGATCGTTGTCTTTCAATTTTTCGTGGGCGTCTACGGGGGCTATTTCGGGGCGGGGATCGGAATCCTGATGCTGAGCTCGCTCGCCTTCGTGGGCATCCCGAACATCCATCAGATGAACGCGGTCAAGAGCGTACTGGCCGCGACGATGAACGGGATCACAGCCGCGATCTTCGCGGTTTCCGGCGTGATCGCCTGGAAATACGCGATCGCGATGGCGGTGGCGGCGAGCGCGGGCGGATACACGGGAGCGCGCCTGGCGCGCCGGACGAAGGCGGGCTATGTCCGCGCGGTGGTGGTCCTGATCGGGTTCGCGGTGGCCGCCTACTCCTGGTGGTCACGGTAACACTCGTAAGGCAAGGGGCGGCGCGCTAAGGCGAGCGCTGAAAACGCCATCCATCGGGGGAAACCTCGATCGCGGCGGCGCCGCGGTAGCGGTCGTAGACGCGCTCCATTTCGGAGATGGAATCGAAGTACCCGATCAGGAAGGCGGCGCTGAAGCTCTCCCCCTCGCGGACCGGCCTGCCACCAAACTCCTGGATCATGCAGACATAGCCGCGCTGGTGGCACCATGCCTCGCTCACGTCGGAGGCGCGGAGGGTCATGCCGGTCAGCCAGGGGCCCAAGCGGCCGGTGGCGGGATCGCGCAGCCGGAAGGCGCGGATCATGCGCCGGGGAATTTTGCGGTCGTCGCGGCGGTAGAGGAACTTCGCATCGGGCGGGAAGTCGGTGAAGAACTCGGACGAGGGGATGCGCCCTTGGTAGGAGAGATAGACTTCGCTGAAGACGTCGCCGCGGCGGTGCCGGATGTGACCGGGCAGATCGATGCGGAGAAACATCGCATCGCTCGAGTTGACGCTGGTGATGCGGTCCGACGAGACGAAATAACGCGCGCCGGCGGGAAAGACGAGAGTCTGCTCCCAGACCGATCCGGCGCGGCGTCCGGGAGCGGCGATGCGGTACTGGTAGCGCTGGCGCACGGCCACAAAGCCGGGGCCACTGATGATTTCCGGAGAGAGTTCGCCGGCTTTGGTGCAGATCTGAGGACCCTCGATACTGCGCTTGGGAATCGCGCCGTGATAGAGGTTGTTGAACTCGTACCGGAGCTCTTTCGGGAGCTGGTCCCGGTAGGCTTCGTCGCTGCCTGGCTCCATGATCCAGTCGGCAATGTCCAGACCGAAGGTGGGGTCGCGGAAACCGGTTTTGCGATCGAGGAAGCTGTGTGCAGCCACGCCGCTGACGTAGCCCTTCTTGCGGATGGCCGCCTCGACGGTCGCGGTGGCGATCTCGACGCGGTCGGGAAGATCCCGCACGGACGGCGGCGCGGCAACAGAGGCCAGCAGCAGGTCGCGGCGCGTCATGGGTTGAGTATGACAGGTTCACCGCCGTAGCGGCAGCCGACCTCGACGAGCCGGGAGACTTGCGCGGGCATCCCGACGCCTTCGGCGGTGCCGGCCATCCCGAGCGCGCCCGCCAGGGCGACGATCGTCTTGCTGGAGTCCTGCCGCCAGATGTAGGCCTGGTAAACGGACCACCGGGGACTGATCCCGCTCGAAATCAGCGTGAACGTCGCCGACAGGGAGATCCGATGCAGCCGGCAGGTGCGGCCACCGCCAGGAGGGACAACGAGGGTGGCGGCCAGAAGAAAGCGCCGGGGCCCTTGCCGGGCGCCGGCGCCGTGGTGAGTCGAAGTCTGAAGAAGTACCCCGAAGTCAGTTCGACTTCTTTTCCTCGGAATCTCCCTCCTTCTTCTTCTTCTTCTTTCCCTTTTTCTTCTTCTCCTCTTGCTTTTCCTCGTTGGCCGCGAACGTCAGAGCGACCGTGCCCGTCAGCATGGTCAGCCCCAGCATGATGCTCAAAAGTCTCTTCATTTTCTGGGTGATCTCCTCTGGATTGCTAAAGGCGCCTGGACGCCTCTTCCATGATTGCGAACGTGGATGAACCGAAACTTAAATTTGGATTATTTTTGGTTCATAGAAAGTACAGTACCGGCGAAACCGGGTACCACATCGTGTTCCAGAACGGAACTTGCGGTGAGAAGTAAAATGAGAGGCACTATGCTGCGCCGGACACTTCTCCAAACCGCCACGGCCCCGCTCGTGGTAACCGCATCGAAGACCGCCGCCCGGCGGCCGAACGTGGTGATGTTCATGACCGACGACCATGGAGCATGGGCGATGGGAGCGTACGGATGTAAAGAGATGCATACACCCAATCTGGACGCGCTCGCCGCCGGAGGCACGCGATTCACACGCGCCTTCGCCTGTACGCCCGTTTGTTCGCCGAGCCGGATGACCTGGATCACGGGGCGCATTCCGTCGACGCACGGAGTCCAGGACTGGCTACAGCCTGTCGACAGCTACGCCGCCAATTCCCGAAAGTGGCTTGATGGACATCCGACCTATTCGGAGATTCTCGCCCGGAACGGGTACAAGCTCGGGATGTGCGGCAAGTGGCACATGGGGGACGACCACGTCGCACAGAAGGGCTTTACCTACTGGGCGACGGTGCCGGGCGGCGGCGGCGCCTACAAGGACGTCGAGTTCGTGCGGAACGGCGAGCGGGTCAAGACGCAGGGGTTCAAGACGGATCGGGTGGGGGATTTCGGGCTGGAGTTCCTCGACCAGCAGAGGGGCGGAAACCAGCCTTTCTATCTGTTGATGCCGTTCTACGCACCACACACGCCATACGACTACCAACCAGAGGAGTACCGCCGGCACTACGACACCGCCTCCTTCTCCTGTTTCCCTTCGACGGCGCAGCATCCGAACCAGAATCCGGGGCTGGGCCGCCACCACGGCAACAGGGAGAGCATGAAATCTTACGCGGCGCTGATCTCGGGTGTGGACGCCAACGTGGGCCGGATTGTAAGGAAACTGGAGGAGATGGGGGTTCGCGAGAACACTCTCGTGGTGTTTACGGCGGATCAAGGCTGGAATGCGGGGCATCACGGCGTGTGGGGAAAGGGGAACGGAACGTGGCCGTTCAACATGTACGAGGAGTCGATCCGCGTCCCTCTGATCTGGAATCACCCGGGCAGGATCAAAGCGGGCCAGACGCCGGATCTTATGGTGTCCTCCTACGATTACTTCCCGACGCTTCTCGAGTACCTGGGCATTCCGGCGCCCGCTGATCCCAAGCGGGTAGGACAAAGCTACGCCGGCGCGTTGCAAGGAAAGCCAGGGCGGCGGCGCAACAGACTCTACTTCGAGTACTCGTATGTACGGGGCGTCCGGACTGAGAATCTCAAACTGATCCAGCGCACGCGGGAGTGGCCGAGCGAGTACTACGACCTTGAGGCGGATCCGGGCGAGACGAAGAACCTGATCGGCGATCCGGCCCACAAGCGGCAGATCGAGGAACTGCGCGCCGGACTGAATCAATTCTTTGGACGGGTGGGTGCTCCGCCGCAGGAATCGTGGCAGTCGACGACGAAACAGAACCTGACGAAGTACGGCAACTGAAACCGCCGGCAGAGAGGACCCGATCCCGGAGGCGCTACTTCCGGGCGCGGGCGGGCGGGACATCCGGGCGTCTGACGGCTTTGCGTTTCGCCGCGAACCGCAGGCCGGGTGCGGCTTCGGAGAGATCCGGTCCCATCCACTCCGTGTCGCCGTGGGAATCCGGCTGGGCCGAACTGATCTCGGGGCGGGCCGAAGAGGAAGGCGCGGGCCCGCCAGAAGGCTCGAAGGCGGTCCGCAGCGTAAAGGATCCTGGATTGTCGCGCGCCGTGGTCACGATCAGGTTGTAGACGCCGGCCGGCAGGGTGCCGGCCAGTGCTGTCGTCCCCGGAGTCGCACGCTGCGCGACAGCGATGGGGCGCATCTCCGAATCGGCGACGACAAGCACGGGTTCGAATTCGTCGCTTGCGAGTTCGAACGTGACGCGACCCGCCCGGGCGGCGTTCGCGCGGTACAGCTTGGAACGCGTCACAGGCCGGACAAGCGGCACGATCTCAAGATAGCGGCAGTCGCTTGCGGAGATCGTCCCCTGCACGGTTTCACCGAGCGTCAGTTCCGTGGCCGGACAGTCGGGGACGTCTCGGAGCGCAGCTCGCACGGTGAACGGCGGAGGATTCTCCGTGGATGATAACAGCGCGAGCGTATAATCCCCTGAGGGCAGTTGCAGTTCAGCGGCGGCGTTGCCGGCGCGATCGGTGAAGCCCGCCGTGACGATCCCGAGGGTGGGATGGATCAGGTCGAGTTCGGCGGCGGCGCCGGGCACATTCATGTCGATCCTGACGATCGACCGCCGCGGAGCGGGCAAGGCGAACGGGGTGACGATGGCGGGTTCCTCTTCGAACACGGCCAGGTCGAGAAGACGGCAGCCCTCGGTGCGGAATGGTCCCTCCACGGCCTGGTTGAGGGCCAAAGCGGGAATGTCGCACTTACGGGGCGGTTCGGACGCCGCCTTCATTTCGTAGGGACCAGCGGGGAGCGGATCGGCTGAGCCGCGGAAGGCGGTGGCCAGGACCTGGTAGGTAGCGGCGGGCAGATGGATGAGGATCCGCGAGTCGACGGTGGAGTTGGAGAAATCGTCGTTGTCAGTGATGGGCGTTCCATTGGCTGACCAGAGCCGGAGCAGACTGTCGAACGAGGTCGACGAAAGGTCGAGTTGGACGACGCTCGGTTGGGCGACGCGGAGCCGGTAGGGATCGGCGGGAATGGTGACGGCGCTGGGGACCTGAAGGTCGAGCATACGGCAATCGTCGGCGGCGAGTTCGCCGCCGACGCCGGAATTGGGGTCGAGATCGACGGGGGCGCAGGTCCGGAGGTCGTCGAATCGGGTCTGAAGGGAGAAGGGCCCAAACTGGGCGCGCGTGCTGACGGCAATCAGATACGTGTTGGCCGTCAGACTTGCCGTCAGCGATGCGCCGCCGCTGAACACCGGAGTGGTCCCTTGCGCCGGGGTCAGCACGGTCGCCAGGGTGGAGAGGGAGGACTGCACCTGGACGTCGAGAACGCCGCGCCGGGCCACCGGAACGCGGAAGAACGCAACCGGATTTTCGTTGGTGGAACCTGGGCTGAGGTCGAGGAAGCGGCAGCCGGTCTCCGAGAAGCTGCCCTGCGCGGCGGCCCCGGCAGCCACGTCCTCAATGGGGCAGTTGCGAAGCCCGTCCGTGACCGCTTTCAGTTCGAACGAGCCCACCGCGGCGGCGGTTCTGCCGGCGACCACGATGCGGTAGGCGCCGGGCGCGAGGTGGATGACGACGCGCGCATTGGGCGCGGTGGCCGCGGCGCCCGTGCCGTTGTTGGCAAGCAGGACGAAATTGTCGTTGAAGATGTACAAGGCCGGCCCGAATCCGGCGCCGGTCACCTCAAAGCGCTGCACGCCACGCTCGGTCAGAGTGAGCCGGTGCTGCTTTCCGTAGACGACCGGCAACAGGTTGTTGCGCGTGATCTCGGAGAGCCGGCAGTCTGTGGCTTCGATCGTTCCCGCCGTGGTCGAACCTGGGGCAATGTCGACGGCCGGGCACTCCCTGGGCTGAGCGGCGGCGCAGAACGCGATCAGAAATCCTCCGGTAAGGCAGCGGACCATTCGCATGATAGGCCCAGGATAACAGCTTCCGGACGGGGAGGCCGGCAGGTCCAGCGGCAGAAACGGTTATTTTCTGTTTCTGAGAGCGGGATAGAACTGGGTGAAGACGTTGTCGGCGGCGCCGTGCTGGTTGTGGCAGCTCCAGCAGCGCTCCTTCGGGAATGGCCTGGCCTCGGACAACTGCTTTGAGCCCTCGAAGAACGAAAAGTAAGCCCACTTTTCGGGGAATTTCGTTCCGTCTTTCAACGCGACCTCGATGCCCAGAAACTCGTCCTGGAACATTCCGCGTTTGTTGATCGAAGCGTTCGTTCCGGGTTTGAAAACTTCCATTACGAGCATGGTCTTGTCGGGAAAGCTGCCGGTTTTGACGTAGTGGTCGTAAGCATCGGGCTGGATGAAGATGTTGTGAAACGTGCCGGGCGGCGCGGCGGCCTGGCCGGGTTTGAGCTCGGTGTAGCCCATGCCGTAGTTGGCTCCGACGAACATCCACCGCCGGTAGCCCTCAGGACGGATGAGTTGTTCGGTTCCCTTATAACGGGGCAGGGTCATCGAGCCGGATTGCAACCCGGCGGCGAGGAGGACCACAAGGAGGAGTCGCGCCATCACCTGATATTCTATCCGGTTTGCGAATCAGGGATTTCACCGGCAAATGCCCCGGCCGGCGGCGTTTTTCTCCCCGCAGCCCGTGCGTCAAGGCGCCCGGGATCCTCCGCGCCGGGTTCGCAGGCGAGGCGGACTGAGATGCGGCCGGATGACCATTCCCGGGGTTGACACATCGGGCGAGGGTGGGCTATGTTCAACGGGTCCGGGAGTCCAGATGGGATGACCCGCTCACCCATGGAGAGACGAATACAGCCCCGCCGAGCCCGCATCGAGCAGTTACGCGTGGAGAACTACCGCGCTTTGCGGTCCATCGAGATCAGGGAAATCACTCCCCTGATGGTCCTGCTCGGCCCCAATGGAAGCGGCAAGTCCACGATTTTCGACGTCTTCAATTTCCTATCCGAGTGTTTCCAATTCGGTTTACGGCATGCATGGGACCGGCGCGGGCGCGCCAGGGAGTTGAAGACCCGCGGTCAGCACGGGCATGTGATGATCGAGTTGAAGTACCGGGAGCAGCCGGGCCAGCCGGTCATTACGTATCACCTGGCGTTAGACGAGGGACCGAAGGGGGCCTACGTCGCGGAGGAATGGCTGCAATGGAGACGCGGCGAACGGGGTAAGCCGTTTCGCTTCCTCGACTACAAGAACGGACAAGGCCGTGCGGTCAGCGGAGAGATGCCTGACGAAGAGGACCGGCGCGTGGATATCCCGCTGAAAGCCCCGGATCTGATCGCCGTCAACGCCTTGGGGCAGTTTGCCGAGCACCCGCGGGTGGCTGCGCTGCGAGACTTCATCACTGATTGGTATGTCTCCTACCTTTCGATCGAGGACACGAGGGGGCAGCCGGAGGCCGGGCCGCAGGAGCGCCTCAGCAAGACGGGAGGCAACCTGGCCAACGTCATTCAGTACCTGCGAGAGCGTCACCCGGAGCGGCTGGATGAGATCTTCAACACGATGCGGACGCGCGTGCCGCGTCTGGATCGAGTGCTGGCAGAGCCGATGCCGGATGGCCGGCTGCTGCTGCAAATTAAAGATGCTCCCTTCGACCAGCCGATCCTTTCGCGGTTCGCCTCCGACGGAACGCTCAAGATGCTTTCCTATCTGGTGGTGTTATACGATCCCGATCCGCCCCGGTTCATCGTCATCGAAGAACCGGAAAACTTCCTCCACCCCCGGCTCCTGCCTCATCTCGGGGAGGAGTGCCGGAAGGCGGCGGAGCATTCGCAACTGCTCGTAACGACGCATTCCCCGTTCTTCCTCGATTCCGCAAGACCCGAAGAAGTCCGCATCCTCTATCGAGACGAACAAGGATATACCCAGACCATCCGCGCCGCTGACGTAGACGGGGTGAAGCCATTCATCGCAGAAGGGGCGTCGATGGGGCACCTCTGGTACGAGGGCCACCTTGGAGCGGGCGACCCCCTCGTCAACGCCGGCGCACCCCGTCCAAAGGGGCGGACGCGGTGATCGTTACGCACGTCAAGATTCTGGTTGAGGAGCGGTCGATGGAGGAGGCGCTACGGTCTATCGTCCCCAAAATCAGCAGCGACTTGTCGTTTGACATTCACACATTCCAAAGCAAGCCAGACCTGCTCAAGAATCTCTCCGAACGGCTGAGAGGGTATGCCCAGTGGTTGCCGAAGGAGTGGCGGATCATGGTGATCGTGGACCGGGACGGCGACGATTGTGCGGACTTGAAGGATCGACTGGAGAGGGCAGCCAGCAATGCGGACTCATTTCGAGGGCACGGCGAAGGGGCAGCCGGTTTCAAGTGGTCAATCGCCTCGCCATCGAGGAACTGGAGGCGTGGTTCTTTGGAGACTGGGATGCTGTTTGCGCCGCCTATCCCGGTGTGGACCCAAACGTTCCGAGAAAGAGCAAGTATCGCGATCCAGACGCAGTTTCGGGCGCTCTGGAGCGAATTTCTCCAAGACGCGGGGCATTTTAAGACTGGTTTGAGAAAGATGGAAGCCGCGCGGAGAATCGCCGAGCACATGGACCCGGCGCGGAACTGTTCGAAGAGCTTCCGCGCATTCCGGGATGCGCTGAGCGAAATGACGTCCTGAGGCGCAGCGCCCGTGAGTTCATCGATCCGCCTGGCGGGCGAGCCGAGCCCGCGGGCATGGTCTGAAAGCCCCGGGTATGCGGCCCTGGCGGGGCTGTCCGGCGTGAGGGGGGGTCAGTCCCGGGCCGCGGGCGCCTCGTAACGGAGCGGCAAAGATTCGAGGTAGGCCTGCATCCGCTGCGTATCGCGGTCGCTGAAGCGGTAGGGCGGCATGGTGGATCCGGGCGAGAACTTCTGCGGTTCGCGGAAATGGCCGGCGATCCAGCTGGGTTCGCGGCGCTGGGTGACGCCGTTGAGGGGAGGGCCCAGTTTCATGCCCGCGCCGTTGACCTGATGGCAGACGCCGCATTGGAAGCGCTGATAGATCATGGCGCCTTCGGCCACCATGTCGGGGACCGAGTCGAAGATGGCGGCGTTGGAAGGCTTGAGTTCCAGGACGAAGAGGGCCAGCGCGCTTAGCTGGGCGTCCGGCAGCTGAAGTGGGGGCATGGTCGATCCGGGAACAAGTTCCTGGGGCTGGCGGAAGTGGTCGATCAGCCAGCGCACATTGCGCTTTCCGCCAAGCCGGGTGAGGTCGGGACCAACCGGCTTGCCCTTGCCGTTGAAGACGTGGCAATTGACGCAGTTTTCCCTTCGGAAGTGTCCGAGGCCGGCGATCACCTCGGGGCGGGCGAACTGCCATTCAGCGGGCGGTTCGGCGGATTCCTGATCGGCGGCCTGTTTCGGCGTGGAGACGATCGCGGCGGCGGTCAGCGCGGCCCAACCTATGCCGGCCAGGCCCACGGCGACGAAGGCGAAGGAACGTTGGGCGAACCGCGTCACCTTGGCCCGGTCGACGAAGGGGAGCAGCGCGAGGGCGGTCATGGCCAAGCCGGGCAGCACCATGCTGCCGATGATCTCGAGGGGGCCTTCGAAGAACTTGAGCGTCTGGAACAGGAACAGGAAGTACCACTCGGGCCGGGGGATGTAGGTCGTGTCGGTAGGATCGGCGAGGCGTCCGAGCGGAGCCTCGGCGAGGATGGCGAGCACGAACAGAATCGCGAAGGCGATGAAGATGGCGACAGTATCCTTGAAAACCTGGCCGGGGAAGAACGGTTTCTTCGGCTTGTCGTCCCCGGGCGAGGGCGTGACGCCGTGGCGCCGCACGAGGACGATGTGAATCGCGACCAGCGCCGCGGTGAGCAGGGGCAGCAGCATGACGTGAAGCGAATAGAATCGCGCAAACGTGACCACGCCAACGCCGCCTTCGGAGACCCCCATCAGCCGGGACAGGTACTCGCCTGCAAGAGGGGCCTTGGCGGCAATCTGGGTCGTGACGACGGTTCCCCAGTAGGCGCGGTTGTCCCAGGGCAGCAGATAGCCCGTCAGCCCGAAGGCGAGCGTGACGTTCAACAGGACCAGGCCGACCAGCCATGTCGCTTCCCGCGGCTTCTTATAGGCGCCCCACAAGAACACCTGAATCATATGCAGAGCGACGACGACGATCATCATGCTGGCTCCCCAGTGATGGAGCCCGCGGATCAACTTGCCGCCGGTGACTTCCGACATCAGGAATCGAAGGCTGTTGTGCGCCTCTCCCGGCGTGGGGGCGTAGTTGAACGACAACAGCATCCCGGTGAAGGCCTGAAGCAGGAAACAGAACAGCGCGACGCTGCCGAACACCTGCGGCCAGCCGGCCGAGGCGGGGATTTCCTCTAACATGAAGTTGCGAACGGCGCTTTCCAGGCCGGTGCGCGATTCAAGCCAGTCGAGGATGGTTCGCTTCATGCCCCTTCCTCCGATCTGACGATCCTGCCGAGAAGCACTTTTCCGCCTTCGATCCGGGCTTCAAAGCGGTCCAGGGGACGGGGCGCGGGTCCACTCAACACTCTGCCTTCGAGGTCGAACGTCGAGGTGTGGCACGGGCAGAGAAAATTTCTGTTCTTGTCGTCCCAGTGGTAGGCGCAGCCGAGGTGCGTACAGCCGGGCGCCATGGCGACGACCTCCGTGTCGGACACCTTGCGGATCCAGGCGCTCGTCTTCTCGCTGACGAGCTTCCACCCATCCTGACGGCTCCGCCGGAAGACGATTTCTTCGGGCGCGCTGGTGGGGAGTTTCGCCGCGTCGGCCACCTCAGTCCATTCGCTCTTCGCTCTTCGCCGGGGGGGCAGCAGCAGATATATGGCGGCAGGAACGCTGAGGGCCGCGGAGATGACGGTCCACAGCCCGTAGATGAAGGTGAGATGGAAACGCCTGCGAGACCCTTCGTTCGTCTGACCCATTGGCACTCATTCTATTCGAACAACGAGGTCTCATCTGTTAAATCTCCCGCGGCCAGCTGTAATGTAACGATCCTGCGCCGGCGGCGGGGCAGCCCGGCGGTTCGTGCTGTGAAACGCGGACACTCCGTGGGCGTGATGGGTCCGTGACTGTTATCGTAGAAGCCTATGCGAAATAGTCTGAGCGCCTGGAAGCAGCGCCCGGCCCAGACCAACAGGAGGGCCTCAGCCGGGGGCACTTCAAATGCCGGAGCAATCGATTTACGGCGCGCCGGTGTCCTCGAACGAAGGATTACGGTCGGATGCATCTGAGGCCCGCCGCAAACCTCTTGCTGGCGTTGGCCGCCAGCGGCGCTCTTGCACACCCGGCGGATTCCCGCGCCGCCAGGCGGGAGGAGTCGAGCACGACGGGGATGCGAGTGCACGTCGTGCGGCTTCGTGCGGGAGAGGACCTCCTCAAGGAGATCAACGCGTATGTCCAGTCCAGGCGGATCCGGGCGGGGATCATTCTCACGACGGTCGGAAGCCTGACGAAGACCACGCTGCGCCTGGCGGACCGGAACGAGGCGACGACCCGGACGGGCAAGGTCGAAATCGTTTCGCTTGCGGGGACGGTTGAGCCGGGCGGCGGGCATCTCCACCTGTCGGTTTCGGGCGGCGACGGCGCCACCTTCGGCGGACATCTTCTGGAGGGCTGCATAGTCTACACGACCGCGGAAATCGCCATCGGCGAACTTTCCGGGCTGCGCTTTCGCCGAGAGCCGGACAAAGCCAGCGGATACGACGAACTCAAGATCGACGGCGGGCGCTGATCCGGCGCCGGCTGGTATCGTGAGGACGTGAGAACGATCCAGGCAGAACCGAAGGAGAACAGCCGGCGGGCGATCCTCCGTTGGGCCGCCGGGGGATTCGCGGCCAGGCCGGCGGCCGGGGAGTCGGCCGGTCCTCGCACGCGCCGGGTCGCGGTGCGGTACGAAGTGACGCTGCCCGATGACGCGAAGTCGCCGGTCTCCCTCTGGCTGCCGGCGCCGCAAAGTGACGCGCACCAGCGAATCGACCGTCTCCGTTTTTCCGGCGCCGGCCGGCACCGCATTGAGGATGGCCGGAGCGATCGCAACCGCTACTTCTTCACGGAGGCGCCCGCGGGGCGGACGGTGACGATGGAGTTCGACGTCGTCCGGACGGAGCGGCGCGGCGAGTTCACCCCGCCGCGCGTGGCGCCGGCCCGGCCCGACTGTTGCGTAGGCCCCGACCGGCTGGTTCCGCTCGACCGCCGCATCCGGTCGTGGGCGGGGGACGTGGCGCGAAGCGCCGGAGCCCGGACCGATCTCGAGAAAGCGCGGGCGATTTACGAACATGTTGTCGAGACGGTGAAGTACGACAAGTCCGGCCGCGGCTGGGGCCGGGGCGATCTCTACTACGCCTGCGATGCGAGGCGCGGCAACTGCTCAGACTTCCACGCGATCTTCATCGGCTACGCGAGGGCGCTGGGAATCCGGGCGAAATTCGTAATCGGTCTGCCCTTCCCGCGGGACCGGCGCTCGGGAGAGATCGCGGGTTATCACTGCTGGGCGGAGTTCTTCGCGAGGGAGATCGGGTGGCTGCCGGTCGACGCCTCGGAGGCCGCGAAGGACCCGCCGCGCCGGAGATACTTCTTCGGGTCGCTGGATGAGCATCGTGTGGCGCTCACCGTGGGACGCGACGTGATCCTGACGCCCCGGCAGGCCGGCCGGCCCCTGAATTTCTTTGTCTACCCCTACGCAGAGGCGGGCGGCCGGCCCGCCGGGGAGTTGCCTTGTCGCATCACGTTCGCTGAGTTTTGATCCGCGGGGCGATGATCCCGCCGCCGCGAGGGAGTAGAATAGGGACCGATGGAACTCACCAGACGGCGTCTGATCGAAACCGGCGCGGCGTGGCTTGCGGGGGCGGGTGGGACGGCAGCGGCCGCCGAGTCGCGCCCGGCGTATTTCGGACTGCATCCATTCATCGAGGCCCATCCCGGCGCGGTCTTCATTCGCAAGACGCACGTCGCCAGCCGCTTCGACACAGCGGGAATGAGGAGGGAAGGCGAGCGTCTGGCGCGGATGATCTTCCGTCCGATGGACCGGCCCGGCATTCCTGTAACCGATCGCGTCGTGCTCAAGCCGAACGTACTGACGCGCCGCGAGGCCGACGGAACCCGGGTCAACTGGGGCACGGATCCCGACTTCTACGAGGGCTTGCTCGAGGGCCTTACGGCCGCCGGATCGCGGCGGCTGCATTACGCCGAAGCCAACTATCGCAGTTCGCGCTGGAGCACCCGCTACGACGACATCCACGAACGTTTCGGCGTGGCGGTGTGCGAGCCGCAGCGGCGCGCGGCGGACTACCGCCGGGGGGTAGAGATGAACTGGAGCCGGCCCGCCGACGCCGTGGTCTACCAGCATGTGCCGCACTACCCGCCGCTGCACGAATCCGGCACGTGGCTGTTCAACATCGCCAAGTGGCGTTCGCACGGGATGTGCCTCACGCAGGCGTGCAAGAACCTTCAAGGGCTGTGCGTGTGGCCGTTTCAGCGCTTCTGTCCGGGCTGGTCGATGGTGACGGGCGCGCCGGAGCACATGAAACCCCATATCGCGCGTAACGTGGAAGCGCGCGTGACCCGCTATTTTGAGAGCCACCGCCGCATGGGCTACTCCCGTTACGACAGCGCGGCGCCGCTCAGCCCGATGCACCAGGAGATCTGGGCTCATAAGACCTGCGACAACCTGAGCGTGCTCAAGACGGGATTGAACATGGTGGAGGCGATCTACGCCAAGAACGAAGATCCCTCTGATCCGATCGAATCTTTCCTGCCGAATTTTGTGATGTTCTCCAAAGATCCCTTCCGGCTCGACCTGGTCGGACTCTGGCTCGGCGGACACGAACCCGGCAACGTCCACTTTTACCGGATCGCCAAGGAGAGAGGGCTGTCGGACACTTTCAACCCCTGGGATGTGCCCGTCTACGAGTGGACGGACGAAGCCGGTCCGGTGGAGCGCAAACTTTCCAGCTTCCCGCGGACCGCGCTCAAGACCTACTACCTGCAAAAGCAGGGCGAACCGCTCTACCACATGGTCGACGAGCCGTTCGACTACGACCGTTACAAGCTCTGAGGACGCCCGTCCGGATCCGCCGGTGTGTCCGGTGGGGCGGTCTGAAAAATAAGGGAAGGTGGACGGGCATCTACAGTGTCCGCACTATTGTGACGAAGAAGAGAACGGGCCTGCCCTGCTGTGAAGTCTTGAAACAGCGGATAACAGCGGGCGGTACAATAGGGGACAGGTAGGGGATGTTTGCCCGACTCTCTCTTACAGGCAGGTTTGCAACACCCTTTCGGATCACATTAACAGGAGGGAACCGGTACCTGTTCGCGGCCCTGATCCTGGGCGTCCTCATCGGGGTGGGGATCGTAGAGATCCGAACATCGCGCATCCAATCGCGGTTTTTTTCAGCAATTGCGAGGCGAATGACTTACCGGATGGAGCCGGGCCCGGCGCCGGCGCCGTATCCGGGCAGCGGTCCTTACGACGAGCGGCTGGGCTATTCGCGGCTTGGCGGCATCCTGCCACGGCTGGAACAGGCCGGCTACAAGGTGGAATCGCAGGCACGCAGTTCGCCGTGGCTGCGAAACCTCGCGCGGATGGGTTTTTTTCCCACGTATCCGGAGAAGTCGCAGGCCGGCCTCCAGGTGCTGGACGCGCAGGGACTGCCGATGTTTACGGCGCGCTATCCAAACCGGATCTACCCGGATTTCGACTGGGTTCCGCCGCTGGTGGTGCGGAGCCTGCTTTTTATCGAGAACCGGGAGATTCTCGATCCGGACACACCGTATCGGAACCCGGCGGTCGAGTGGGACCGCCTGTTCCGGTCCGTGGTGAACCAAAGCTACAGCAGCATCGCGGGCTCGCGGGGGGCTGGCGGCGCCTCGACGCTGGCGACGCAGATCGAGAAGATCCGGCATTCACCGGACGGCAGAACGCCCAGTGTGGGCGAGAAGTTCCGGCAGATGGTTTCGGCGTCACTGCGAGCCTACCAGCAGGGCGAGGACACGATCGGCGCGCGGAAGAGAATCACCTGCGACTACCTCAATTCGCTACCGTTGACCTCGCTGCCGGGCTACGGGGAGGTCCACGGGCTGGGCGACGGTCTGTGGGCATGGTTCGGCGCGGATTTCGCGCGAGTCAACCGCCTTCTGACGATGAGCGAGCGGGAGATCCGGGACCCGCGGGTATTGCGGGAGCGCGCCTTGTCCTACCGGCAGATATTGAGCCTTTTGCTGGCGGTGAACCGGCCGTCGTACTACCTTCAGCGGGACCGCCGCGCGCTCGAAAGCCGGGTGGATTCCTACTTGCGGATGCTGGCGGAGGAAGGGGTGATCACGGCGCGACTGCGGGACCAGGCGCTGGCGGAGCGGTTGCGGTTCCGGGACCGGGCTCCGGAGGCGGCGCCGGCCGACTTTTCCGGCCGGAAGGCGACGGACTCCATTCGCGGACAGCTGCTCGGCCTGCTCGACGTGGGCAGCAATTACGAACTCGACCGGTTCGACCTGACCGTCAGCACGCAGATCGACCGGGCCGTGAGCGACCGCTGCGCACGGGTGCTGCGCCAGCTGACCGACCGGGATTACGCGGCTTCAGCGGGAATCGTGGGCAAGCAGATGATCGAGGGCGGTCCGGCGGAGTCGGTGATCTACAGCTTCAACCTGTATGAAACATCGGAGGGCGCCAACCTGCTGCGCGTGCAGGCGGACAACTACAACCAGCCGCTGAACATCAACCAGGGCACACGGCTCGAGCTCGGCTCCACGGCGAAGCTGCGGACGCTGGCCACCTATCTGGAGCTGATCGCCGGAATTCATCAACACTACAACGGCCGCGCCCTGCCGCCGCCCGAGCAGATTCGAAACGAAAGCAGGCTGACGCAATGGGTGGTCGGGCATCTGACGACGGCGACGGACCGCTCGCTGCCGGCCATCCTCGAAGCGGCCATGGAGCGCGAATATTCAGCCTCGCCGGCGGAACCGTTCTTCACCGGCGGCGGACTGCATTACTTCTCCAATTTCGACCGGGAGCACAACGCGAGTCATCTCACCGTCCGCCAGGGGCTGCGTGTGTCGAGCAACCTGGTTTTCGTCCGGCTCATGCGCGACATCGCGCAGCACTTTGCCTTCCGCCGGCCGGGGCTGTCGCCGGAGATCCTAACCAATCCCGAGCATCCGCTTCGGTCCGAGTACCTGGCCCGATTTGCTGAACGGGAGGGGATCGAGTTCATCACGAAGTTTTACGGCCGGTACAAGGGAAAGCCGGCCGAGGAATCTTTGAAAAACCTGGCCGCGCGGATGCGTCCGACGCCTTACCGGCTCGCCATGGCGTACCGGTCGGTCCGGCCGGGCGGCAGCATCGCCGGTCTGCTGGACTTCCTCGAGTCGAAGCTGCCGGACGAGGCGCTGTCGAAGATCAACGCCGAGGACCTTTTCCGGAAGTACAGCCCGGAGAAGTTCAACCTCGGCGACCAAGGTTACATCGCACGGATTCACCCGCTCGAACTGTGGACGTTGCGGTTCCTCGCCGAGAAGCCGGACGCCACCCTGGAGGAGGCGATCGCCGCCAGCCGGAAGGAACGGCAGGAGGTGTACCGGTGGCTGTTGCGCGGGCGGCACAGGCACGCCCAGGATCTGCGCATCCGGATCCTGCTCGAGGTGGACGCCTTCGCGGAGATCCACAAGATCTGGAGGAGGCATGGATATCCGTTTCCCTCGCTGACGCCGTCGCTGGCGACGGCGATCGGCAGTTCGGGCGACAACCCGTCGGCGCTGGCCGAACTGCTGGGCATCATACAGAACGGCGGCATCCGGTATCCGGTGGTGCGGATCAGCAGACTGCATTTCGCCCGGGGAACGCCGATGGAGACGGTGATGACGGCCAAGCCGGCCGAACCGGATCGCGTCATGCCGGCCGAAGTGGCTGCGGTGCTCCGCCAGGAACTGTTCGGTGTGGTCGCCAGCGGGACGGCGCGGCGCGCCTACGGCTCGGTCGTGTTGAGCAACGGCAGAACGGTCGAGTTGGGCGGCAAGACCGGAACGGGAGACAACCGTATGGAGGCGTTCGACGCAAACGGCTTCGTCATCCGGTCCAAGGCGATGAGCCGCACCGCGGCCTTCGCCTTCGTGATCGGCGACCGCTTCTACGGAACGGTAATCGCCTACGTCCCGGGCCCGCAGGCCGCCGCGTTCAACTTCACCAGCGCGCTTCCGGTGCAGATTTTCCGCCACATGGTGCCGGTGATCCGGCCTGTTCTCGACCGTGGCTTCAAGAGTCTGCCGGATCCTCCGCAGCCCGCGCTCACCGCGCAAGCTCCCCAACCGGGCCGGGTGCGTCCGGTAGCGGCAGTGACGCCGGTCCAGGCTCTGCCGTAGTCCAGGCGCGCCGGCCGGTTCTACAGGACAATCTCCCTCGCACATCCGCGGAGGTCCATTTCGTACTCGATTGTCACGATCGGCGGCCGCGAGTAATGCCAGAGGACGCCGTGGGCCTGGCCTTTCGCCATGGGTTTCAACACCTCGGCGGCCAGGAACGGCACGATGTCGTGCACCGTGTAGATACCGGTCACGGTGGCGTCGTCCCAGCTCACACCGAGCTCTTCAACACGGCCGGTCATTAGACCCATCACGAACCGGGTCTTCTCACGCAGGGCGTCCGGCGTGGTCTCCCCGCGGCGGACAACGTGGAGGGGATCGAGCGACCCCTCGGGCAGTTCGCCTCCGCCAGCCACGACAAAGGTCTTTCTGGCGCGCCTGGACGGGATCGTATAGCTGAAGCCGTATATTGAAGGAACAGCGGGCGGATTCACCTCCGGCGCGACATTCGTGCGCGCCACCGGATTCACTCCGTCGACGAAGATGTCCCACGACTTCAGCACCTGCACATAGCCGGCGTTGAACTCGTTGAATCCCTGAAAGGTGAACGGCTTGGGGGAACGCAATTCCATGCCGCACAGGGATTGCAGCGGGCGTCCGATCCGGACGAGGTGCGCCTTGACGCGGTCGAAACCGTCCTGGAGAGGCACCGGCTGCGCAAACCGGGCGTGTTCAATTTCGTACCCGGCGGCGGCCACCGCCCCGCCCGAGTACGGGGCGATCCCGCGGATGAATGCGTAATTTCCTCTTGGATTCCGTATCAGCATCGAGCCCTGCTATCCTCTTCAGCTCCGCCACTTCACCGGAAGTGAGGAAGCGCCATTTTCCGATCTCCAGCCCTTTCAGTGTAAGCGGACCGATCCGGATCCGCACGAGCTTGCGGACACGGCTGCCCACAGCCTCGAGCATGCGTCGAACCTGACGGTTCCGCCCCTCGGTGAGCGTGATGCTCAGGAACGTATGGTTTCCGGAGTCACGGACCCGTTCGACCCGGGCCGGCCGGGTGGGCCCGTCGTCGAGTTCGACGCCGCCGCGAAGGCGGTCGAGCTGCTCTTCGGCGAGCGGACCGGCCGCTTTGACGAGGTACTCTTTCTCGATGTGGCGCGCCGGTGAGGTGAGCCGGTCGGCGAGCGCGTGATCATTGGTGAGCAGGAGCAGGCCGGAAGAGTCCATGTCGAGCCGGCCGGCCGTGCCGAGGAACGCCTTGACTTCCCTGGTGAGGTCGTAGACGGTCGGCCGGCCTTCCGGGTCCTTGTAGGTGGTGACATAGCCCTTGGGCTTGTAGAGCAGCACGTAGACGGATTCCGCCTTCTCGAGCGGCTTGCCGTCGAAGGTCAGAGCGTCGCGCACGGGGTCGACCCATTCGTCCGGCGAGGTGACCGTTTTTCCGTTCACCTGGACGCGGCCTTCGCCGATCCAGCGGCGCGCTTCGACCCGTGATCCCACTCCCGACTGGGAAAGGACACGGTCCAGGGTTTTCCGTCGCACCCCAGCCATTTCTCCATCGTAGCGGCGGCCGCCTTGACAGCGGAGCAGGGAGGGGGCAGGCTATGAACTGGAATGAAGCGTGCAGCCTGGTTGATCGTCCGCGCCCTGTTCGCGGCGCTGCCGGCGGTGCTCTTGCTGACCCTGATCGCGCCGCTGACGGGGCTCTATCTCGACCGCCGGTTCGGATGGGTGGCCGGGCTTCCCGGCTGGATTGCGATGCCCGGCTGGCTGTTGGTTGCCGCCGGCGCCTTCTTGAGCGTGTGGACGTTCCTGCTGCTGACGGTGGCCGGCGAGGGAACGCCGAATCCCCTGCTGCCGCCGGTACGCCTGGTCGAGCGGGGGCCGTACAGGGTGAGCCGGAATCCGATGATGCTGGGCGCGTGGATGCTCTCGTTCGGCCTGGCGATGGCGCTGCGTTCACCCTCATGCCTGGGAGTCGCGCTGGCCATCGTCGCGGGCAGCGCCGCGTTCGTCCTGCGTTATGAAGAACCCGGCCTGCGGCGGAGGTTCGGGGCCGCCTACGAGGTTTACTGCCAACGGACGCCGCGCTGGTTTCATCTCGTCTGACGCGAGATGATGAAGCGATGCGCCCTGTGCGGGAGTTGTTCGACGAAGGAATCGATCTTTTCAACCGCCGCCGGTTCTTCGACTGCCACGAGGCGCTCGAAGAGATCTGGGCCACCAGCGTACAGCCCGAGCGCTGGTTTCTGCAAAGCCTGATTCACTTCGCCGTCGCGTTCCACCACCACGAGCGCCGCAACGAAACCGGCGCGATACGGCAACTGGAAAAGGGTTACCGGAAGATCCAGGGCTATCTGCCGGAGTGGGGCGGCGTGCGGACGGCGGCGATCGCGCAGGAAGCCCGCTGCGCTTATGCATTGATCGCCGCGGGTGGCCGGATGGAAGATTACCCGTCCATCGAGCGCTACGGTCCGTACACGCCAGCGCCCGCGGAGGACGCGCCGTCGCTCGTGTGGCTGGCGGGAGGGGAGTTCCGGATGGGGCAGGACGACGGCCGGGACGAGGAGCGGCCCGCACACATGGTGCGCCTCTCTGCCTTCGGGATCTCACGGACGCCCGTGACGAACGCGCAGTACGACCGGTTCCGGCTCGCCACGGGCCGCGCTCCCACCCGGTTCCGTCGCGATCCCGGTTTCGACCGCCCGGACCACCCTGTCACGGGTCCGAGCTGGTTCGATGCCGTCGCCTATTGCGAGTGGCTCTCGGCACAGACCGGGATGCCGTTCCGTCTGCCAACCGAGGCCGAATGGGAATTCGCGGCGCGCGGCGGGCTCTGCGGGCGGCTCTATCCATGGGGCGACGAACCCGTCACCGCGCGGGAGAACTATTCCACGCGCTGGACCGCCGGACCGGAACCCGTCGCGACCTCCGCGCCCAACGGATTCGGCCTGTTCGATTTTTGCGAAAACGTCCACGAGTGGTGCTCGGACTGGTATGACGCCCGCTACTATGAGGACTCACCCCCGGACGATCCCAAGGGGCCGACCCAGGGAAACCGGCGGGCGTCCCGCGGAGGCTCCTGGCGGCACCACGTCAAGATCTCACGCTGCGCCGCCCGAAGCAGCATTCCTCCCGGGTTCGAGTACGCGGACTACGGGTTCCGCGCCGCCTGTGACGTGGTTCCTTTGTCCTCCGGCCTGGCCACTTCCACGGCGAACACGTAGGTGGGTCCGAACATGTTCGAGCGGAAGACGACCCACTTCTGATCCGGCGTAAAGCTGACGTTCGGCTCCAGCCGGTATTGATGCCTGGACATGTTGACGAGTCTCTCGGCGCGCAGAATGCCGGGCTTGACGAAGCTCTTGTCTTCGATACCGCGATTGGGAATCAGTTCGGGCCGGAAGAGGTAGATCCACCGGCCATCGCGGGCGCGCGCCACCTGGCCCGGGTCCCCTCCATCACCGGCGAACAGGGTTCCATCCCGCGAGACGTTGAAGTGGATCGACCACTCGTCGCGCTGCATCAGGTACCAGGTCCGCTCTCCGGTGTCGACGCGATAGGAAGCCAGCCAGAACACTTCGCCGCGGGGTGTTTGCAGGTCGTACCAGATGGTTTTGCCGTCGGCGCTCCAGAACTCGTGTCCGAAAATCTCCATCGCCATGGTCCGGGTGTGAATCTTGACGGGCGCGCCGCCGGTGGTGCGGATCGTCCAGAGGCGGTCCACTTTGTGCCACGGCCCTTCGTGGCAGAACATCAGCAGCGCCGGATCGGCGGGTGAGAACAGGAGGTGATTGAGCCAGTCGGTGGCGCGGTGCAACACCCTGATCTCGCCGGTCGCGGTGTTTACGGTGTACATGGCCATCGGCAGGCGGGCGGCCAGCCGCTCCTCCATCATCCGGCCTTTGTTGCGCGGCTGTTCGAGCGTCCTGGCCTGCTGGGCGCGGTTGCCACCATAGTCGGCTCCGTCGCCTTCGATGTAGGTTCCCGCCAGGAGGGTTTCGTCGGCGTTCACGGTGGAGATGGAGCCGCGGCGGGGAAGATCCGCGATTTTACGGGTTTGGCCGGTGGTGTACTCAGTCACGTAGACGGCGCCTTCGCGAATCCAGTAGACGCGGGGGTGCTTGCGGCCCGCCTCAATGAGCCGCGCCGGCGCGGGAACGATCCGCCGCGACTGGCGCGTGGCCAGGTCGAGCAAGTGGATGCCTCCGGAGGTTGTGTATACGAGTCCCTTGCCGTCCGCCGTGTATCCATTCTGGTTGAAGTAGAGACTCGCACTGTCCGGCTCGGAAGTAAGCCGGATGACCCGGTGGCCCGTATCGGGGTCGACCCAGGATTCGGGAGGATCCGCGGCGAAAGCGGCGGAAACAGTGAGCACTGCGGCGGCTATTCGTCCCCAAGACATCGCTTCAGGAAAGACGCCGGGGGTCCGGGAAGGTTACGCCGGGCCTCGCCCCGAATGGCGGAAGCGGGGAGCAGGGCGCGGGGATCACCGCGGCATGGCGATTTCGGAGCACGCTGCTACACCGGGACGGCGGTGTTGCGAGGCATCTCCGGGCTTCCCGGGTCAGGCAGCAGGCGGTGGTTCCGGCCCGCGAAGTTCCATGGGGCTGGACACGGGTGGAGTATCATGCACCAAATGACCCCAATACCGCGGCGAGCCCTGCTCGCCACCCCCGTGCCGCTGCTCGCCACGGCAGCTCCGCCGCCCATCCTCGACACGCGCGTCGCAATCCAGGGTGTCTGCGCCTGGCCGAAGCTCATCCGGGAGGAAGACGGAACGATCCTCGCGTTTATCTTCAACCAACCCTGCCACGGACTCTGGGAAGGCGATCTTGATTGCTGGGAAAGCCAGGACAACGGCGTTCACTGGCGGTTCCGCAGCCGCGTGGCTCCGCACGAGCCGGGGACGGTGCGGATGAACTGCGCCGCCGGGCGGACTGCCGGCGGGGGCCTGATCGTGATCTGCGGCGGATGGGACAAGAAGGGGCCGCCGGGGTCGGCGCGAATGCCGGGCAGTAGGACGATCCGGCCTTGGGTGTGCCGGTCCGCCGACGGGGGCAAGTCGTGGACGATCCTCCGTGAGTTTCCCGACCCACCGCCGACGGAAACCGGGCGGGGAGAACAATACTACCCGTTCGGCAAGATCGAGACGGCGGCCGACGGATCCCTGTGCGTGGCGGTCTACGTCGCGCGAGGCAACCGGCGCGAGGCCTACCTGCTGCGCAGCCGCGACGGTGGCGCAACGTGGAACGATCGCGCGCCGCTCAACGTTCAGGGCGGCAATGAGACGTGGATTCTACACACGGGCGGCGGCCAGTGGCTCGCCGCGGGCCGCCGGCTGGATCCGGCCGTCAGCGGCCATTTCATGGAACTGTTGATGTCGGGCGACGACGCGCGGACGTGGCGCCGCGCAATGCCGCTCACACTGCCCCGACAGATCAACGGAAGCCTGCTCCGCTTGCAGAGCGGGAGGATTCTGTTCACATTCGGCAACCGCACGTGGGGCAACTTCGGAGTCGACGCCCGCATCAGCGATGACAACGGCGCGACCTGGAGTCCGCCGTTCCGGATCGCCCGTTGTCCGCAAGCCGACTGCGGCTATCCGAGTTCGATCCAGTTTCCCGACGGGACGGTTTTGACGGCATATTACACGCAGGTCTCCACCGACTTTCATTACGAGATGCGGGTGACGCATTGGGATCCGGCCCGCTTTAATAAGGACGGCGTACCGGTGTGAAGATGCTCGCCGTGGCGTTGCCGGCCGCTCTCTGGATGTTTGCTTCCACCGCCGGGGAGGCGGAAACGAAGGTCACGCCGGGACGATTCCTCATCGATCCGCCCACGGTCGAGAATCTCGGCTTCCGGTGGTACATTGAGGGCGACAGCAATCGCAACGCCTCGGTCATCGTGGAGTACCGGGGCAAGGGCGCGGGCGCCTGGAAGCAGGCCCAACCGATGCTCCGGATTCACAACGAAGTGGTGAACCAGGCGTTTCAACCTTACCGGACGGGAAACCTGTTCGCAGGCAGCATCCTGTTTCTCGAACCGGCGACAGAGTACGAGGCCCGCTTCACAATGCGGGATCCGGACGGCGGCGCGCCGCCTCCGATGACTGTGACCGCCGCGACGCGCGCCGAGCCGCCGGTCCACACCGGCGGACGGACGATCCTCGTCAAGCCCGGCGGGCTGGCCGAGGCGTATGCGGCAGCGCAGCCGGGCGATATTTTCGTTCTGCGGGGGGGCATCCACAAGTTCACTGCGCCGCTCGAGCTGACCCGGTCCGGCGAACCTGGCCGACCCATCGTGTTCCGCGGAGCGGGCGACGCCGAACCAATCCTCGAGGGTCCGGACCACAAGACCGATTTGCTCCGGATCGGACAGGCCAGCCACCTGACATTCGAGAATCTCACGTTCCGCCGTGCGCGGATCGCCCTTCACGGTGGGGAGAAGGGCAAGCCGGGGTCGTCCCACCTGACCGTGCGCCGGTGCCGGATCGAGAACGTCGTGTATGGCATCCGGACCACGTCGGAGGAATCCGAAGGCTGGCTTCTCACCGACAACGTGATCACCGGAATCAACCCGCAGTGGTTTCCGCGGCCGACCGATGGGAAGTACATGGAGCCCGCGCACACCGGGGTGAACGTGTACGGCCGTGGCCACGTGGTGCGCCATAATCGCATTTCCCGGTTCAGCGACGGGATTGCGCTCGCCAATTTCGGCCCGCCGCCGGCGGCCCCCGAGCGCCAGCCGGCAGCGATCGACATTCACAACAACGACCTTTCCGGCGCCCAGGACGACGCGATCGAAACAGACTACGGCGCCCACAACGTCAGGGTCTATCGCAACCGGTTGAACAACGCGCACACGGGCATTTCGGTGCAGCCGTTCTACGGCGGCCCGGTCTATCTCGTCCGCAACGAACTCTACTCGATCACCACCCTGACGTTCAAGTGGCACAACTATTGCGCGGGAATCCTCGCCTATCACAACACGCTCGCCTGCTCCGGCTCGGGCTTCCGGTCGTTCGACCGGTGGCAGAACGGACACCTGCGGAACAACCTGATCCTCGGCGGGGCCGGGCCGGCCATGACGACGGGGTCGATCTCCCCGTATTCCACGCTCGACTACAACGGCTATCGCGACAACGGCGCGGAGACGCTGATCCGATGGTTCGACGGGACGCGGGAGGCGTTCTACAAGACGCTATCGGAGTTCTCGAAAGCGACCGGGCACGAGCGGCACGGTCGCATGATCGACTATGACGTGTTCGTTCACGCCAGCGCACCGCTGGCCGGGCGTTCGTATGAAGTTGGGGAGTGGGACCTCCGTTTGAAGCCGGGCGCAGCGGCGGTGGACGCGGGCATAGAGCTGCCAAACATCAACGACGGGTTCCGGGCAAAGGCGCCCGATCTCGGGTTCCTCGAGTTGGGCGAGCGGGCGCCCCACTACGGTCCGCGGTGAGGACGTGTCAGGACGGGGTTAACTGCACCCGCTGGTGCCGCCGCAGTTCTCGCACTTGTAGCAGGACCCGTTGACGACCATCATGCTTCCGCATTCCGAACAGATTGGCGCGTCGGCGACCACGGGGGCGAAGGGCAGCTTCTGCTGCGGCTCCTCTTCAGTCGGCCGCAACACCTGGGCGTCGCCCGCCTCGGAGACGGCGTACTCGGGGCCGAGGAATTTCGCGCCCATCCAGCGGAAGATGTAGTCCATGATCGACTTTGCGTAGGGGATGACCTTATTGCCGGTCCAGCCGCTCGGCTCAAACCGCACGTGGCTGAACTTGTCGACGTAGAACTTGAGCGGAACGCCGTATTGCAGGCCGTAGCTGATCGCGGTGGCGAAGCTGTCCATCAGGCCCGAGATGGTCGAACCCTCTTTGGCCATCGTGATGAACAACTCGCCGGGGGTACCGTCTTCGAACAGGCCCACGGTGAAGTAGCCCTCGTGTCCGGCGATGGAGAACTTGTGGGTGATCGAATTGCGCTCTGCCGGCAGTTTCCGGCGCATCGGCCGGTAGACGATTTTTTCCTGGACCTGGACGACGGGCGCCGCGGCGGAGAGGGGCTTTTTGTCCTTGCCCGCGCCTGAACTGAGGGGCTGAACCCGCTTGGACCCGTCGCGATAAATGGCCACCGCCTTCAGGCCGAGCCGCCAGGACTCGATGTAGGCGTTCATCACGTCCTCTACGCTCGACTGCTCCGGCATGTTGATGGTCTTTGAAATCGCGCCGGAGATGAACGGCTGGGTGGCGGCCATCATCCGGATGTGGCCCATGTAGTGAATCGACCGCGTCCCGTTGGGCGGGCGGAAGCTGCAATCGAACACCGGAAGGTGCTGCTCCTTGATGTGCGGAGCCTCTTCGATGGTTCCGGTGGCGTCGATGTGGCTGACAATCGCCGACACCTGTTCAGGCGAATAGCCGAGCTTGATCAGGGCCTGGGGAACGGTGTTGTTGACGATCTTGATCACTCCGCCGCCGACAAGTTTCTTGACCTTGACCAGGGCGAGGTCCGGCTCGATGCCCGTGGTGTCGCAGTCCATCATGAACCCGATGGTGCCGGTGGGGGCGAGCACGGTGGCCTGCGCGTTGCGGAACCCGCTGATCCGGCCTTTCTCGTAGGCGTCGTGCCAGCAGCGCCGGGCGTTCTCGTACAGGGAGTGGGGCACGAGCCGGGAGTCGAGGCCGAGGACTGCGTCGCGATGCATGCGGATGACTTCGAGGAACGGCTGCTCGTTGATGGCATAGCCGGGGAACGGGCCGGTGGCCTCGGCGATCCGCGCGCTGGTCAGGTAAGCCTGGCCGCTCATGACGGCCGTGATGGCGGCGGCGTAGTTGCGGCCTTCCGGCGAATCGTAGGCGATGCCCTGCGACATCAGTAATGCGCCCAGGTTCGCGTAGCCCAGGCCCAGGGGCCGGTAGTCACGGGAGTTGCGGGCGATCTTGGCGGTGGGATAGGAGGCGTTCTCGACGATGATCTCCATGGCTACGATCAGCGTGTCGGCGGCGTGACGGAACTCCTCGACGTTGAACTGACCGTCCGGTCCGACGAACTTCATCAGGTTGAAGCTGGCCAGATTGCAGGCCGAGTCGTCCAGGAACATGTATTCCGAGCACGGATTGGAGGCGTTGATCCGGGCGGTGTTCTTCGAGGTGTGCCAGCGGTTGATGGTCGTGTCGAACTGCATGCCGGGGTCGCCGCACTGCCAGGTCGCCTCGGCGATGCTGCGCATGAGGTCGCGCGCGCGGTAGCGCTTCACCGGCTGGCCGGAGACGACGGACCTCGTCCACCAGTCGCGATCCTCCGTGACCGCCTGCATGAACTCGTCCGTCGCGCGAACCGAGTTGTTCGCGTTCTGGAAGAAGATCGAAGAATAGGCCTCGCCGTCGAGGCTCGGATCGTAACCCGCGTCGATGAGCGTGTGGGCCTTCTTCTCCTCCTTGGCCTTGCACCAGATGAACTTCTCGATATCCGGATGCTCGGTGTTGAGGATCACCATCTTGGCGGCGCGGCGCGTCTTTCCGCCGGACTTGATCACGCCCGCGAAGGCGTCAAACCCTTTCATGAAGCTCAGCGGTCCGGAGGCGCGGCCGCCTCCGGAAAGCGGCCCGTCTTCCTCGCGAATCGACGACAGGTTCGAGCCCGTGCCCGAGCCATACTTGAACAGCATGCCCTCGGTCTTGGCCAGATCGAGGATGCCTTCCAGCGAATCAGAGACGGAATTGATAAAGCAGGCGGAGCACTGCGGCCGGTCGGCGGCCTTCTCCACCTGGACGACCGCCTGGACGTCTTCGTCGTAGTACCAGCCGTAGCCGCGTTGTTCGTTGCGGACCCCCACATTGAACCAGACCGGCGAGTTGAAAGAAGCCTTCTGAGTCAGCATCAGGTGGGCCAGTTCGTCGCGGAAGTTCGCGGCGTCCTCCGCGGTCCGGAAATAGTTTCCGCGGATACCCCAATCGGCGATGGTGTCGACGACGCGGTGCACCAGTTGGGCCACGCTGCGCTCCCGCTCCGGGGACCCCACCTTGCCGTGGAAGTACTTGCTGGTGACGATGTTGGTCGCCGTCTGCGACCAGTTCTTGGGCACCTCGACGTCGCGCTGTTCGAAGATGGTAGTCCCCTTGTCGCTGGCGATGGAAGCGGTCCGGATTTCCCATTCCACCTCGTCATAGGGGGTCTTGCCCGGCTCCAGGCGGGCGGTGAAGTAACGCGGAAACGGGATGCCTGTACGCTCTGAAACGGACACCGGGCGCTTGTCGCGAGCGTGGGCAGTGAGTTCTACGGCGATCTGACCCATGGTACTAAATCCTTTTTCGGGGGAAGTGATAACGCAGTGGCCATGATGACCCAATATATTGTGTCCCGTCAAGAACTATATCTATAAGAAGTATTAACAACTTACGAGCGCCGTTTCGCCGTTGTGACAGAACAGCCAATTTTTCCACAATTTGTCCACAGAAGTTCGCACCCGGGATGTGGATAAACGCGCTGATGGCGCGCGCCGGGCGTCGCCTTGAATGGGGCCGGAGGTGCTATCCTGAGCCTTACGATGATCCCAGACCGGATTCCGGAAGGCCTCACATTCGACGACGTCCTGCTGGTTCCCGCTCGCAGCGCGGTGCTGCCCACTGAAGCCGACTGCCGGACCCGTTTTACGCGAACGATTGAGCTGAACATTCCGATCAGCAGTTCGGCGATGGACACTGTGACGGAAGCCAACCTCGCGATCGCGCTGGCGCGGGAGGGAGGAATCGGCATCATACACCGGAACATGTCGATTGAGCGGCAGGCTGAGGAGGTGGACCGGGTCAAGCGGTCGGAAGCGGGCATGATCGTGGACCCGGTCACAATCTACCCGGAAGCGCGGATTCAGGACGCGCTGGAGGTGATGCGGCGGTTCCGGATCTCGGGCGTGCCGGTGACGACGCGGGACGGAAAGCTGGTGGGCATCCTGACCAACCGGGACCTGCGGTTCGAGACGCGATTCGACCTGCCGGTGGAGACCGTGATGACGAAGTCGAACCTGATCACGGTTCCCGTGGGGACGACGCTCGAGGACGCCGAGCGGATCCTGCACCAGCACCGGGTCGAGAAGCTCCTGGTGGTGGACGAGAACTACATGCTGAAGGGGCTCATCACGGTCAAGGACATCCAGAAGAAGCTGAAGTATCCAAACGCGGCGAAGGATGACAAGGGCCGTTTGCGGGCCGGGGCCGCGATCGGGTCGACGGGGGACTTCCTCGAGAGGGCGCAGGAGCTGGTCCGGCGGAAGGTGGACGCGCTGGTGATCGACACGGCGCACGGCCATTCGGAGCGGGTGCTGGCAGCCGTGGCGGCAGTCAAGAAGGCGCTGCCCGACGTGCAGCTGGTGGCGGGCAACGTGGCGACCTATGCGGGGGCGCGCGACCTGATCGAACTGGGCGTGGACGGGGTGAAGGTCGGCATCGGTCCGGGGTCGATCTGCACGACCCGGGTGGTTTCGGGCGCGGGGGTGCCGCAGATTACGGCCATCGCGGAAGCGGCGAAAGCGACGCGAGCGGCGGGCGTGCCGCTGATCGCCGACGGCGGCATCAAGTATTCGGGCGACATCACCAAGGCGGTGGCGGCGGGCGCGGACTGCGTGATGATCGGAAGCCTGTTTGCGGGCACGGAGGAGAGCCCCGGCGAGACGATTCTGTACCAGGGGCGCACGTTCAAAAGCTACCGGGGCATGGGATCGCTGGGGGCGATGTCGGTGGGCTCGGGCGAGCGCTACGCGCAGGAGGGAGTGGCGGCGTCGAAGCTGGTGCCGGAGGGCATCGAGGGCCGCGTCCCTTACAAAGGCATCCTGGCCGAACTGGTGTTTCAGCTGGTCGGCGGTTTGCGTGCGGGGATGGGTTACTGCGGGTGCGCGACCCTCCCTGAACTACAGGAGAGGGCCCAGTTTCTTCGTGTCAGTCCGGCCGCGCTGCGCGAAAGCCATGTCCACGACGTCATCATCACCAAGGAAGCGCCGAACTACCGCGTGGAGTAGACCCGGGCGGCGGATTTTCGCAGGCCACTTGCGCGGCTAGAAGAGATAGCGCAGGGCGAACTGGATCTGGCGCGCCGGGCGGGCGGAAGCGACGCGCCCGAAATTGACGCTGCGGAGTCCCGTATCGGCGGCCAGCCACTGCGTGTGGTTGAACGCGTTCAGGTAGTCGCCGCGGAATTCGATGGCGTGGGTTTCGGCGAGGCGGCCCATCCGGAACCGCTTCGCGGTAGCCAGATTCCAGTTGTTGATTCCGGGCTGGGTGATGACCCCGAGGGTCGAGTTGCCCCAGGTGCCGAAGGGCGGGTCGACGAAGCAGCTGGTATTGAACCAGCGAAGGCGGTCGCGAATTCCCGGTCCCTTGTTGGCGTCACAGATGCGGTTCGGCTGGGCGAGGCTGGATGCGCCGGACAGGCCGGTGCCGGTGAGATCCTGCGTGGTCGCGTAGAACGGGCTTCCCGTGGCGGCGGTGAACGTGCCGCTGAAAACCCAGTCGTTGACGGCCAGGTTCAGGGCGCGGCCCACGGCCAGTTTCGGGGTCTGGTAGTTCACCGCGGCGATGAACCAGAACGCAGGCGTGACATTAGACGGGCCGGCCCAGATATAGGGAACGCGGAAATTCACGTTGCCGTGATCCGAGGCGTTGATGTTCGAGGTGGCGATATTCTTGGCCCAGGTGAAGTTGCCCTGCACGGTCAGGCCGCGCCACTGGTTGTTCTTGATGCTGGCGGTCCCCGCGTGATACTTGGCCCATCCGATCGGCGCCCAGGTGCCGAGGACGCCCCACTGCGGATAGGGCCGCCGCTGCTGGAGAGGCACGCTGGCGAGGGCGCCCTGGGGAAGATCAGCCGCGTTCATGTCGAGGAACTGGAACTGGTGGATGGTATGCGAGCCGACGTAGAACGCCTCCGCCATCCAGAACTGATTCAGGCGCCGCTGGAGGCTCGCCGACCACTGGTAGACGGCGGGGATGGGATAGTACGGCATGGCGAAGCGGAAGCTCGACGGCGGGTTGGTGTTCGGTTGGGGAGGAACGCCGAGCAGGCCGGCGGGAAACTCGTCGCGAACCAGGCGCGCCGGCAGCGGGCGGGCAGTGTCGTTGACGACCTCATGCCGGAGGCTGAAGGGCGCCGCGCCGCTCTGAATGTCGTTGAACTGGTTCATGTTGATGTTGCCGTCGAAATAGATTCCGGCGCCGGTGCGAAACACGGTCGACGGAGTGATCGAGTAGGTGAGCCCGAGCCGCGGCGCGAAGTTCTTCGTACCGATGCGATAAGCCTGCCTCGGGACGCCCGGAGTGAGCGGAGCGCACTTGCCGAAGCACTTCCCGGGGTCGAGAAAGTCGTTCGGGTTCTGGAGCGCGAACAACGGCTGGCCCTTGGCGAAGTCGAATGTGAGGACCGCGTTCCGCGGAACCGACCACGGGCTCCAATATTCATACCGGAGGCCGTAGTTCAGGGTGAACCGGTTGGTGACGCGCCAGGAGTCCTGGGCGTAGAAGCCAAGATAGGTCTGGTGGCCGACGTACGGAATCTGTCGGATGATCAGCAGATTGCTCGAAAAGGCGCCGAGCAGATAGTCGGCGAACTCGAGCCCGCCGATGTCGGCCGAGCCGCGGGCGGCGTCGCAGGTGCGGTTGCCCGGCGGACAGGCCTGGGAGTAGAAGCGGCTGAATGAGAAGCTGCCCTTGTCGCCGGACGGATTGTAGTAGATGAACCTCTTGTTGGTGCCTTCGAAGCCGAACTTGAAATTGTGCCGGCCCTTCACCCAGCTGAAGTCGTTCTTGAGTTGCACGTTGTTTGAGAAGGCGTTGAAGATGTACGTGGTGGCGGCGCCGAGGTCAAAGCCGGGAACGCTGAACGTCGGCCCGCCGGTATAGCTCGACGTATTCGGCAGCCCGATTTCGGCGGCCGCGTCAGGCAGAGTCAGGGGGCGGGTGAAGGTCCAGTTCGGCCTGGTGTAGGACAGACCAACGTCGTTGACTTTCGACGCGCTCAGCACCTGCGTCCAGTGGGCCATGACGTTGAGGGAGGCGGAATCGTTGTTGGTTCCCTGCATGGGTTGCAATCCGTCGTTGAAGGCCCGCAGTTTGGTTCGCGTGAAGCGGCCGTAGACGGTGGAATTCGAGTTCCGCAGCCAGTCGGTGCGGAAGGTGTACTGGTTCTGGTCCATCGTGGTCCGGACGACCTCGGTATACCGCGGAATCCCGTCGACGACCGTGTTGGGCGGGAGAACGAACTTCTCAAGGTAGGCGCTGGTGACGCGGTCAAAACGACTGGCCGGAATCCGGTTGCCGGAGAACGGAGTCCGCAGTCCCGTGGCCGCGTCGAAGGCGTAGGGGTCGTAGATGACCGGAGTAGGCCGGAAAGTGCCGCCGGGGCCGGGCGGCAGGTATTGGGAGAAATCGCCCCGGCGGACGTTGACGTCGGGCACGGTCGCGAAGCTCTGGCTGCGTTGGGAGACGCGGAAACCTTCGTAGTTGCCAAAGAAAAGCAGTTTGTTCCGCTTGACGGGTCCGCCGATGGCGCCGCCGAACTGGTTCTGGGAATAGGGCGCGAGGGGGCGTCCGGCGAGATTGCTGAAGAAGCTATTGGCGTCCAGACGGCTATTGCGCAGGTACTCGAACAGTTCACCGTGAAAGTCGTTCGAACCGCTCTTGGTGATCATGTTCACGGCGGCGACGCCGTTGCCGAACTCGGCGCTCATGTTGGCCGCCTCCACGCGCACCTCCTGCACGCTGGCGCGCGACTGCAACTGCGTGGCCTGCCCGTAGACAGGAATCTGGATGTTGGAGCCGTCAACGGAGACGTTGGTGCCGGAGTCCCGGTTGCCGCCGATGAAGGCGCCCGACGCCTGGAAGGTGTCCGCGGTGCCGACGAAGTTGAGCGACCTCGCTGCGAACGACAGGTTCTGCCCGGCGTTCTGGGGAATCACGCCCGGGGTCAGCTGAAGCAGGTCGAAAACGTTGCCGCGGCCCAGGGGGATGTTCTGCACGAGTTCCGGCGACACCGAGCCGGTGATCTCGGCGGAGGCGGTATTGACAAGCTCCGCGCCGGCGGCCGACACGGTGACCTGCTCGGTGGTGGCGCCGACTTCGAGGCGGATGTCGAGGTGCGCGGGCTGGGCGGTTTCGACGACGCGGTCCGTGATCGTGGTGGACTTGAAGCCGGGGGCGGAAACCACGATCGTGTACTTGCCGGCGGGGATGGAGCGGAAGGAATAGACACCGACCTCGTTGGTCGTGGTTTCGCGTGTGGCTCCGGTGTTCTGGTTGGTGAGCTTAACGGCCGCGCCGGGAAAAGCGGCGCCAAGCTGGTCATTGACGGTTCCGGTGATCGACGTCGTGGTTTCGACCTGGGCCAGCGCCGCGGCGATCGAGAGAAGGCTGAAGGTCAGGTTTCGCATAATGCACCTCATGAAGCCGGATCGGTGCGGCCATTATACATCGCGATCCGGCCGCCGCTACGGCGTCTGCCGCGAGACCGGCGGGTGCATGACCCGCCGGTCAAGACAACGGAATCTTTCCCGCGAAGCGGCGGTAGACAAAAAAGGCGTAAGCGCACGCCAGCGCCATTCCGGGCAGCCACCACGTCAGACCGACGGCGAGCCCGTAGGCCGGGGCGGCCGCATTGCTCACGTTGAGTCCCGGGCCGCTCGCGCAGGAGGGCAGCAGATACGGGTAGACGCCGAAGGCGGCGCTCGACATCATCCCCGCCAGGTAGACGCACGAACTCAGGAAGGCCGTTTTCTCGGAAGTCCCGAATCGCAGTACGCCCGCCAGTCCCGCCAGAGCCGCGGCTGGAAACACAACGCCCCAGGGATGCAACTCGAAATTGGCGGCGACCAGCGGTTGAATGTAAAACGTCATGGCCGTGATCACCAGGGTGAGAACGAAGGTGATCCGGGCCGCGGCCAAGGCCGCCACCGCCGCCCGCTCCGAGAGATCGCCAAGGGTTTTCAGGCGAACCCAGGCCGCGCCGTGCATCGCCAGAGCGGAGGCCGCCGTGAGGCCCACCGCGATCGTGTACCAGTCGAGAATCCCCGGCTCGACGCCCGGCGCAAAGTTGGTCCACAGCGGCAGAAAGAACTCCTGGCGGGAGTCGAGCGGGACGCCGCGCACCACGTTGCCCAAAGCCGCACCGTAGAAGACGGCCAGGAGAAGGCTGGCGGCGGCGAACACGGAGTCCCACAGGGGAGTCCAGACGGCATGATGAAAATGGTTCCGGAACTCGATGGCGATACCCCGGAGCACGAGCAGCCAGAGCACGATCATCAGGGGAAGGTAGAAGCCGCTGAAGCTCGACGCATAGACGGCGGGAAAAGCCAGGAACAGCGTCCCGCCGGTTGCAAGCAACCAGACTTCGTTGCCGTCCCACACCGGGCCGATGGAGGCCAGCACCTGCCTCCGCTCCTCGTCCGACCGGGTCAGCCAGCGGTGGACGATGCCGGCGCCGAGATCGAACCCGTCCAGGATCACGTAGCCGGTCAGCAGAAAGGCCGCGAGACAAAACCACAGGGTTTCCACGGTCAATGGCCTCCCTCGGGGCCGCTCTCGATTTCGCGCCAGACGAGCATGACTCCGAGAATGCCGAGTACAGTGTACAGACCCATGAATCCGAGCAGCGTGAACAGTGCGTTGCCCGCCGACACGTTCATGGACGCGCCTTCGCTGGTCCGCATGAGGCCGTAAATGATCCAGGGCTGGCGGCCGAGTTCCGCGGTCATCCAGCCGGCGGTATTGGCGATGTAGGGAAGCGGAAACATGAGCAGCAGCACCCAGAGCATAGCGCGCCGGTCGAACAGCGTTCCGCGCCACAACAGGTACGCCGCGGCGGCGCTGACGGCGATGAAGATCGTTCCCAGACCGACCATGATGTGAAAGGAGTAGTACAGAAGCGGAATGTTGTCGGGCCACTGGTCGCGCGGGAACGCGTCGAGCCCTTTGACCTCGGCCGTCCAACGACGGTAGGAGATGAAGCTCAACAGGTTCGGGATGAGCAGGGGATTGTCGATGCGACGCTTCTCGACGTCGGGCTGCCCCAGGACCATCATCGGAGCGCCCTCGCGCGTCTCAAACAACGCCTCCATCGCCGCCAGCGTGGCCGGCTGATATCGTGCGACCATCTTGCCCTGAACGTCGCCCGCGGCGGCCGTCAGGAGACTGGCCACGAAGCCCGTGGTCACGCCGAGGCCCACGAACAGCCGCCCGTAGGCTTCGTCCCGCCGCGCGAGCAGATAGAACGCTCCGACGGAGGCGACGACGAACGAAGCGGTGATGAGCGACGCCAGCATGTTGTGCAGATACTGCCAAAGAGCCCACGGGTTGAGCAGAAACGCCGTGAGGTCGGCCAGGAGAATCTCGCCCTTTGGCCCGAGCTTGTATCCCACCGGGTGCTGCATCCACGCGCCGGTGACGATGATGAAATAACCGGAAAGCCATGTGCCCACGAACATCGCCAACGACGCCACCCACTGGCCGGTCCGTCCGACGATCCGTCCGCCGTAGAGCAACAGGCCGAGAAAGGTGGATTCGAGAAAGAAGGAGTAGATCCCTTCGAGCGCCAGCGACTGTCCGATGACGCCGCCCGCCGCGCGGGCAAACCGGGACCAGTTGGTTCCGAACTGGAACTCCATCGGGATGCCGGTGACCACGCCGAGCGCGAAGTTTATGGCAAAGATACGGATCCAGAACCGCGCCCCGCGTTCGTAAAGATCGTTCCCGGTTCGCAAAGCGGCAGTCTTGAGAATCAGGATCAGCAGCGCCAGTCCCATCGTGAGTTGGGGAAACAGGTAATGAAACGTGATTGTGAAGGAGAAGTGGAGGCGGTGGAGGGTCAGGGCGTCCATGTCGGGAACAGCGCGCTTCTCCCATTGTTGCTCGGAGCGGACTGCGGCGGGGGATCAGGCCAGGTCAGGTGAGGACGCGCCGGACCCATTCGCGCAGCGCGCGCCGCAGAGGGATATTGCGCAGAACCCAGGCGTCGTTGTGGTTGCGAAAGGGCAGATCGTGGATCGAAAAATCGCCCTTGATCCCCGATGCCTCCAGGTAGCGGCGCGTTTCTTCGGCGGAGCGCTCGTGACAGATGAACTGCGGCCTTCCGCGCAGGCGCCGCAGCCGCTCCAGGGCGGCACGTCGGTCGTCACCTCCGGGGAAGGGCCATTGCCGAACGCCGTCGTAGTGGCTGTAGCAGAAGAAGGCGCGCCACAGCCCGGCGATGCGATCATCGTGCAGGCCGAGATAGTTGCAGGCGATGGCGCCGCGCGAGAAGCCGCACAACAGGATACGCCGGCGGTCGGCTCCGAAGCGGCCGCACAACATCCGCACGGCGCGGCGGCAGTAGTCGAGAGTAGCCGGCACGTCGCCCCACCAGGTGATCTGCACCTTCCTCTCCCGACTGTTCACATAGGGCAGGCAGACCCAGATCATGCCCTCGCCGCCGGACAGACCATACCCGAGGTTCGAACCCTCGGGCACGCCCAGCGACACATCTCCGTACTGGTTGCGGTAGTTTCCGTTCCCCGCGTATTCGACGGTGAGAGGATAGCGGCGTCCGGGCGTCCAGTCCGGCGGAAGGTAGAGCGCGTGATACAGACCCGTTCCTTCGAACTCTTTCAACTGATGGCGCACGCGCCGGCCCGGCGCGGGCGTACCAGCAGTCATGGCAGGCGTCTCGAGATCGGCGGGCACGCTGCGTATGTCCGGTAATTCAGCGGCGGGGAGCTGCGCCAGAAGCAGCGAGCGGCGTGTGATCACGCTCCTATTGTGAACGATCACAAACAGATGCGGAAATACGGGACGCTTCGCCGCGACGTGCATCTTTACGAGTCTCGGGCGAAAGCCGTACCCTCAATAACATCTCCAGCCGGCCTGGATGCGCCGGCGGGGAACGAGGTGAATCGAATGCTACAGTCCACGTCCGTACTCGACCATTACGTTCATCGCTTGAACGCCACCCGCAATCAGCAACTGCTCGGACACGCGCATGTCAAGGAAGCCCCTTTGACTGGCCGCCGCGTGGCGGTGACGCCCGCGCGCGCCAACATTTTGAACGATCCCAAACAGATGCGGAAATACGGGACGCTTCGCCGCAACACGGATCTTTACGGGCTCGGGCGAAAGCCTTACGCTCGTTAGCATCGTCGGCCGAGCCTGGATGCGCCGGCCGGAGACGAGGTGAAACGAATGCAACAGTCCCTGTCCGTACTCGACCATTACGTTCATCGGTTGAACGCCACCCGCAACCAACAACTTCTCGGACACGCGCATGTCGCCGAAGACCCTTTGACCGGCCGCCGCGTGGCGGTGACGCCCGCGCGCGCCAACCGTCCCGGGCACGGAGTGCTCGGCAACAAGGTCCGCTCGGTGGATCCGGGGGCGTGCCTCTGCTCGAATCCTTCGGCGACGCCGGCCGTGCTGGCCTACGTGGATGGCAACGGCGCCGTGGTCGTGCCGGCGAAGCTCGCCGATATCGATCACGCTAACGAGTTCCTGTCGACGCGCGACAAGAGCGATCCGGCGGTGCTTCGCGAGCTGACGGAATCGCTCCGCAGCCACAACGCACTCGAGCCCGGATTCCGGGCCAAGCTGGTGCGGAACCTGTACCACACGCCGCGGCTGGGCAGCCTTGAAGTCATGGCGAGCCTCGTGGCGTCGGTCAGCCCGGAGCACCACGAGTCCGAGTTCAGCGCACTGCCGATGGAGATCATCGCGGCGCTGATCGACTTGTGGAAGTTGGCGGAGGCGGCCGCCGAGAGGCAGAACCTGGTGGCGCTGCCGTTCGCCAACGTCGGCTTCGGCGGGCGCGCCGGAAACACGTTCCGATGCCCGCATACGCAGCTGTATGTGCTCAAGGATCCTCCGGCGAAGCATTACCAGATCCGAGAGCGGCTTGCCCGCGGCGGGAGATGTCCGCTGTGCCGGATGGCCACCGCCGACGCCTCGCCGCTGCGCATCCCGTTTCCCGGCGACGCAGAGGTGAGATTGTGTGCGCATCCAGCTCCGGAGCAAACCTGGTCGCTGCTGGTTCTGCCGGCGCGGCACAGTGGCAGCCTGACCGGCGTTTGCAGCCTCTCGCTGGCGCGGGCGATTCTGGCGGGCGTGAGCGCCTGGAAGCGGCACTTCGGAGCGGAGCCGGACTTCAATATCGTCGCTCGGACGGGGGTCGTGGGGCACGCCCACATCGAGTTGACTCCCCGGAACACGAATACAGCGGGCGGGGCCGAGCTGGCGTCCGGCGAGGTGGTGATCGACGTGGAACCGGAGCGGGTTCGCGAGAGGCTGGTGGCGCACGTTTGCTAGAATAAAAGCTGGTCAAAAGGGGGATTCGCTGTATGAATTCAGAATCCGCCGGTGTGCTGTACCACTTCAAGTACTCCCAGTCGTCGCGGCTCGACCGTATCGGCGACGTTGTCGTACAACGTCCGGTGGGACTGCATGAGATGCGCGACGAAGGCGCGGCCCTCTACCTGCTGCCGCCACTGCTCTCGCAGGGGTTCGCGGAGGTGGAGGCGCACATCAACGTCCCGGCGATCGGGCTTCGCGGGCAAACCGGCGACGAGGCGCGCAAACACATTACCGGACGCGACCTTATTCTGGTGACGACACGCCCGCCCATGGACGATCACCGGGAGCATTCCAAGCGGAACCTGAAGCGCACCGATACGTGGATCGAAGAGCGGATCTTCGAACAGGTGAAGCGGTACATCGCCTATTGCAGCCGCAGCCGAGTGCTGTTGACCGCGGAGGAGGCGCGCAAGCTTCCGGCCGAGTACGAGCGCCGGGCGGCCATCGAGTTCCGCATCTCCGACGAAGCGCTGTACAAAAAGTGCGGCGCCTACGGGCAGCCGATGCACCGGTTCAAATCCGAGCTGCACCCGACGAGCGCCGGATATGTGATCGAGACGGATCCGTTGTGGGAAGACGGCCCGCGGTGCCTGCTCGCCTGGGCCATGAGCGGCCCGCTAACGGTGGCGTTCACTTATGCGTTGAACCGGCGGATGCGGGAACTGCTCCGGCTGCGCGGCCATTCGCGGTTCGCTCTGGTGGAGATCGCCGTCGACGAGGGTCCGCTGCTGCCCTGCGAAACGCCGCCGAACTACGCGTTCACCTTGGGCTGGAAGCTGCGGGTCTTCGAAAGTGACGGGGTGAGCTGGGCGCGTCCGGCGCAGACGCTGCCCCCGGCGGACGAAGCCTGCGCCTAACCCGCGGCCGTTGAACCGCCGCGCAGGCCGGCGGCGTCAGAGGCCCAGGATGCGCCGATTCCGTTTGGAATCCGTCGCCGCCCCGGCGAAATCGTCGAACGCCCTGGCCGGCGTCTGGATGAGCATCGAAGCGATGAAAGGCGCCCCTTCGGCGGCGCCCTGCGCGCTGTCCTTGTAGCAGCATTCCCATTCGAGCACGGCCCAGGAGCTGTAGCCGACCGCGGTCAGGCGGGTGAAGACCTGCTTGAAGTCCACCTGGCCGTCGCCCAGACTGCGGAAGCGGCCCGGACGATCCTTCCAGTCGAGGAATCCGCCGTAGACGCCGGCCCGCTCGGATGGGCGGAATTCAGCGTCCTTGACGTGGAACGCCTTGATGTGGCTTCCGTAAGTGTCGATGAAACGGACGTAGTCCAGGCACTGGAGCACAAAGTGCGACGGGTCATAGTTGATCGCCACTCGCGGATGGTTGCCCGTGGCGGCGAGGAACCGCTCGAAAGTGGCGCCGTCATGCACATCTTCGCCGGGATGGATTTCGTAGGCGAGATCCTGGCCGTTCCTGTCGGCGAAATCGAGAATCGGCTTCCAGCGCCGGGCGAGTTCCTTGAATCCCTCCTCGACCAGGCCGGCGGGCCGCTGGGGCCATGGATAGATCGTGGGCCAGCAGAGCGCGCCCGTGAACGACGGGATCACGCTGAGTCCCATGTTTTTCGACGCGCGGATGACGAGCTTCATTTGGGCGATGGCCCACTCGGTGCGGGCCTTTTTGTCACCGCGCACGGCCGGGTCGGCGAACACGTCGAACAGTTCGTCGTAGGCGGGATGCACGGCGACGAGTTGTCCCTGGAGGTGGCTCGCCAGTTCGGTCACGGTCAGGCCGTTGCACTGCGCCTTGAGATCCTCGCAGTAGCTTTTCGATTCGGCGGCCTTCTTGAGGTCCATGATGCGGCCGTCCCAGGACGGAAGCTGCACTCCTTTGTAGCCGAGCGATTTCGCCCACGCCGTGATCGCCGACAGACTGTTGAAGGGCTCCGTGTCGCCCATGAACTGAGCCAGGAAAATGGCCGGACCTTTGATTTGTGACATAAGGATCGTTTCCGCTTATTGTAGATCATCGGTGCGCGGCGGCAAAGCGGATTCGAGCGTTTCCGATGCGTCCCAGGCGGCTCGCCATGCAAAGCGGGCGCCAGTTCAGCTATGATCCCTGCATGACAGTTCCACGACGCCGCCTGTTGGCGGTGGCCGCCGCGCCGGTTCTGGCCCAGACCAAGGAAGGCCAGCGGGCCAAGGGCGGAACCGCAAAGGCCGGATTCGCGTATCCCCCTGTGATCGAGGGCGCGCGAACCGAAGTCTACAAGACCGTCGGGGATGTGAAACTGCAACTCTGGATCCTGAATCCGGCCGGACATTCGGCGAGCGACCGCCGGGCGGCGATCGTGTTCTTCTTTGGCGGCGGATGGACCGGCGGGAACCCGGCGCAGTTCGAGCAGCAGTCCCGACGGCTCGCCAAGGCGGGGATGGTGGCGATCATGGCCGACTACCGCGTCGCCTCCCGGCATGGCGTGAAGGCGATCGACTGCGTGCGGGACGCCAAGTCCGCGATCCGCTGGGTTCGCTCCAACGCCGCGCGGCTCGGGATCGACCCCAAGCGGATCGCCGCGGGCGGCGGTTCGGCGGGCGGGCACCTGGCGGCGGCGACCGGCGTGATCGCCGGCCTGGACGAAGCCGGCGAGAACACGCGGATCCCTTCGCGGCCAGACGCCATGGTGCTGTTCAACCCGGCCCTGGTCCTGGCGCCTGCTCCGGGAGTGGCCGCGCAGATGCCGGCCAATCTGGCGGAGCGGACGGGAGGAGATCCGGCGGCGGTTTCACCGTACCAACATGTAAAGAAGGGAGCCCCACCCGCCATCATCTTCCACGGCAAGGCCGACACGACCGTCCCCTATGTCACCGCGGAGGCGTTCGCGACCAAGATGGTCAAGGCCGGGAACCGCTGTGAACTCGCCGGCTACGAAGGGCAGACGCACGGCTTCTTCAACTACGGCCGCGGCGGCAACGAGTACTACGAGAAGACCATGGCGCGAACGGAAGAGTTCCTGCGGTCGCTAGGATACCTGTCGCGTTGAGAGGCGTCTACAGGAAATCGAGCAGTCCGGTCAGCCGGGTCACGGTGTGCTTGACGGGCAACTCCGTCCGCTCACCGCGGAAGTTGCACCAGCAGGCGTCGATGCCGTAGCGGATGGCGCCGGTCACGTCGGCGGTCAGGCTGTCGCCGATCATCAGCACTTCGCGCCGGGCGGGGGCGCCCATGCGCGCGAAGGCCGCATCAAAAATGCCGGCTTCGGGCTTGGCCGCGCCGACCTCGCCCGACACCACAATGTCCTGAAGGAAGGGCCGCAGGCTGGAACGCTCGAATCGTGGCCGCTGAACCTCACTCAGGCCGTTGGTGATGATCAGGAGCCGGTAGCGGCGCGCCAACTCTTCCACGACTTCGTGGGCGTCCGCGAGCAAATCCCGTTGCTCGGACAGCCGAAGGGCGTAATCACGCCCGACTGCGCTTGCATCGGCCGCGATCCCCATTTCGCCCAACCACAGTTCGAACCGCTTGACCTTGATCTCGTCCTGGCTGATCCGACCGAGTTCGAAGGCACGCCAGAGGGAACGGTTCATCCGACGGTAGCTTTCCAGGCAGGCGGCGGAGGCGGACCGGCCGAGGTCCGCCAGCACCATTTCGAGAGCCCGGGCTTCCGCCCGGTCGAAGTCGAAGAGCGTACCGTCGGCGTCGAACAGGAGCCAAGAGTAGGCCGGCATTTCACGAATCCCGCGGGATTTCCCGCCCAGCGGCGCGCCTCATTTCCTCAGGGTAGCTCAGTGGTCCGCCACCGTCTCTGTCAGGGCGGCCAGCTGGCCGATGTCGAACTCTTTGAACAGATCCAGGCAGAACAGCTCGGGACACTTCTGGTACTCGATCCGGTCCTCGTAGATTCGGCCAAGAGAGCGCCACCCGTCGCGGGCGCGGATGAAACGGTAGCGCCCCGGATCGAGCGCCCCCGCAGTCAGGCTGAGGACCTGGCTGCGCGGGCCGGTGGCGTCGATTCCGAGTTCGCGAGGGTTGTAGCGCGCCGCCAGCCACCCGGTGACGGCGGCCAGTTGCGCCGCGCGCAATCCGAGAGCGCGCTCGCCGATGCAGGCGAGCATGCGGTCATGGACAGGATAGGGGTGCCGGATCGTGTCGGCGCTTCCGGTAAAAAGCGTGTCGAGCGCCAGCACCGTCGCGCCGCGATTCACGTGGTCTGAAACGATCGCCGACGCCTCCGCCCGCCCGCCGTCATGCAGCACCACGATCGCCGGCCCGCCGGCGGGGGCCGTCGTCGCCCGGAGCATCACACCGCTGGCGCTCAGGCCGTTGGTGAAGTCGAACCGCCAGCCCACGGTCTCGAGTCCGCGCGAGTTCGAATTGGTCATCACATAGGCGGCCTCGACGCCAACGGGCCGGTAGCGCAGGACGCGGCGAAGCACTCCGCGACGTTCGCCGCGGCCGGCCGGCGCGACGTCATCGTGGCGGATCCGCATCGCCTGGCGGCGGCCCACTTCGAACAGGGTCAGCTGTCCGTCGGGCAGGCCGACCTTCAACTGGTCCGCCGGCTTGATATCAGCGCCGGCCGGCGATTCCGCCGTCACGGGAGGCATGCCGAGGTGCGTTGAGAAGAACCGGTACGACTGCATGCGGTTGTCCAACTGGTAGTTGTGGTCGCCGGGATCAAGATTCTCGTACCATTCAAGGTTTTTCGCGGCCGCGTACAGCGCGAAGAAGGGTAATACGGGCTCGAACAGAAAAGGCCGGATTCGGGGCGCGCGGAAACAGCAGTTGTCCTCGGCGTTATAGATGAGCAGCGTCGGCCGCGGGGCGCGCATGGCTGTGATGTGAGCGTAATCCAGCACGGAGAGCAGGTCCGTCGCCGACTGTTCGTTGTCGCCGATCCCCTCCCGGCCGCCATAGTTGAGCCCGGACAGGTAGCCCGCATTGGGAATCGCCACGGCCACGCGCGGGTCCAGGCCGCTGAGGACCGCCGTCTGCCAGCCGCCGCCGGACAGGCCTGTGACGCCGATGCGGGCCGGGTCGACGCCGGGATGCGAAGCGAGAAAATCGAGTCCCTTGCGCATGGCGATATAGAAAAGTCCGGAACCGGCCATGCCGGCGAGGTCGACGTGGGCGGACCAGTAGTGCAGGTTTTCCCTGGCGGCCAGTTCGCCCATGCCGATCCATTCGAGGTTGAGAGCATAGTAGCCCTGGCGGGCCTGGTTGATGCAGCGCTTCTGGATATACTCGGTGGACTTGCCTTCGGGCTCGTGGCCGTTCAGATTGAGGATCGCCGCGGTCTTTCCCATCCGGCCTTCCGGCTCGTAGAGCAAAGCGGTAGTGTAGAAGCCGGGTACGATCGGGTAGCGGAACTTCCTCAGGCGATAGCCTTGACCGGCCGGGATCAGACCGTGGTCCTCGAAACCGTGCCCAGCGCCGACCCATTCGGGCGGCCAGCCGTGGAAGAAGACTTGGTTGAGAGCCCGTTCGCGCAGTCGGCTTGCTTCGGCGGTCCACTCGGCCGCCGTGGCGGGCAGCTTCAGCCGGGGAATCCGGGCGACGATGAACTGCCGCACCTGGTATTCGGTGACTTCGGGCGTTTGCACGGGGGCCTCAAGGAAGGGTTTCACGGACCGGGGCGTGGTTTGCGCGAGCAGGCAGCCGGCCATCGCCGCGAGGAGAGAGGGCGTCCGCATGGCTTTCACAGTGTAGCGCTTCGGCAGGCGGCATCCGTTTGTGGTAGAACAACGGCGATGCTTGCCCGACGATCCCTGCTATCCGGCGCGATCGCGCCGCTGCTCGCCGCGCAGAAATCCGCCACGGGGTTCGCCCTCATCGGCGACCGCTATCACAACTCCGACTATATCCGGGTAGCGCTTTCGCGCACCCTGGTGCGCGAATTGGGCGTTTCCATCGATTTCACGGACGAGACCCGGGAACTCACCGCCGCGCGCCTGAAGCGTCACAAGCTTCTGATCACGCTGCGCGACGGCTTCATCTGGCCCGACGGCTACCCGGACGAGTCAACCAACGCCGCCTGGGTCAACACGGGAAAACCGAAGATCGTGAGCGATCCTCCCATGCCGGTTCCCGCCGCCAAACCCGACAGGAAAGGGTGGATCACCCCGGAACAGGGGCGCGCGGTGAGGCGCTTCGTCGAAGACGGCGGCGCGGCGCTGTTCCTGCACAACTCGACCTACATCGCCCCATACAACGAAGACTTCCGCCACACGCTGGGAGCGGTGACCGCGAATCACCCGCCGATACGCCCCTTCAAAGTCAAGGTCACCAATCCGGACCACCCGATTACACGCGGCGTCAGGGACTTCGTCGTGACCGACGAGCAGCACTACGTCAAGTACGAAAAGGATCCAATGCACGTGTTCCTCCAAAGCGTCAACGAGGATGGATTGACGTTTGCGGGCCTTGGCGCGAGTTGCGAAGCCGGCTGGGCCTACGATTACGGCAAGGGCCGTGTCTGCTACATGGCCCCCGGGCATCTCCTCACGGCGCTGTGGAATCCGGAGTACGTCAAGCTCCAGCAGAACGCCGTGCGGTGGCTGCTGCGGCAGTCGTAGAGGCTGGCCCGCCGATTGCTCCTAGGCGTGCGGGACAGGTCCTTCGCTCATGACTCCCGAGACGCTCCGGATCTATCTCGCCCACGCCATCAAGCCCGGGACGCCGCCGGCCACACAGGTACGGATCGAGATGCACGGGCAGATCCGTCTCGGCCGGTGGTGGCCCTTTAAGGCGTACGAGGTTCTCCGGCGGTCCGGGGATTTCGTCTGGGCCGCGACCGTGAAGGTGTACGGGCTTCCGATACGTGGTGAGGACCGCCTGGAGAACGGGTCCGCCTCCATGAACTGGAGGCTCTTCGGGCTGTTCCCGGTCGTGTCTGCGTCGGGACCGGATGTCACGCGCTCGGCGCAGGGTCGGGCGGCGGGAGAACTGGTTGCGTGGCTGCCTTCCGCGATCGAGGGGGCCGGGGAGCCGATCGCGGCGATGATCGCGCAGGCGCGCCTGACCCTGAATCCTGAAGGCCGGCTGCGGTCGCTGGTCCTCCGCCGTTGGGGCAGGCCGGCCGGAGAGAAACAGCATGCGGAGCTCGATTTCGGCATATTCGCCGGGGAAGAGCGCACCTTCGGAGGATATACAATCCCGACCCGGATCCGCGCGGGCTGGCATTTCGGGTCGCCGCGGTTCGAACGGGAGGGTGAGTTTTTTCAGGCCACTGTCGACCGGGCAGTCTATCGCTAGCGCACTCGAGCCGGCGGCGAGAACTCCGGCCGCGGCTCTCGTGCTAACGGGCGGCGGTGACGGTGATCTCGATGCGGGCTTTGCCCACCAGTTTCGCGACTCCGACCGTCGTCCGGACCGGCCGAGGCTCTTTGAAGTAGGTCGTGTAGACCGCGTTCATCCGCTGGAACAGTTCCATGTCCGTCAGGTAGACATTGACGGCGACCGCATTGTCGAACGTCATGCCAGCCTCCTTGAGAACGAGCCCGATGTTGTCCAGCGTCTTGCGAACCTCGGCTTCGAAGTCGTCGGGAATCTGTCCGGTCTTCAGATCCTGCCCCACCTGGCCGGCGACGTACAGCGTGTTACCGGAAAGGATTCCGGGACTGAACGGACGCCCGGTGGGAAACTCCTTCGGGTGAATCGCCTTCTTGTCGGCCGCGGATACCAGTACTGAGCCCATGACAAGGGCGAGGAGTCCATGACGAATAGCAGTTTGCATACAGGAGATGATAACGTGAATGCCCCTGCAAGAGGGGGGCAGGTACCTCCTATCCTCCCTCGTACCATTTCAAATCGCCATCAAGATCTATTGTGCGAACACGTCGCATCCTGAAGACTAGAGGAGACCTTAGGAAACAAAAGGAAAACTCTGAGACTTGGGGAGATCATGCTGCAATATTCCGGATCATCGGTGAACGAAAGGCGGTCCTCCAGCCGCTTTCCCATCGAGAGAGACATCCGCTATCGCGTGCTGAATAAGAAGAGCAATCAGGAAGCCGGTGTGGGCAAGACCCTCAACATCAGCAGTTCAGGCATCCTTTTCACGACCGAACATCTTCTGCTGCCGGGGCGCACGCTGGAGGTGTCAGTGAGTTGGCCCGCTCAACTCAACAACGCCTGTCCACTGAAGCTGGTCGCCAGAGGCAGAGTGGTCCGGTTCGAACCGGGCAAGGCCGCCATCGAAATCCAGCATTACGAATTCCGCACATCGGGAGGTCCGGCCGCGCCGGCGCAGTAGGCATACATCGAGGGCTTTCTCCTTTTTCTCCTTACATCGCTCGGGCGCCGGCTCCCGCAAGAGTTGGCGCCTCTTTTTCTTTGGCGAAGGCCCGTTCAGCCGGCCGGCTGGATTCGGACTGAGGCGTGCTCCGTCATCGCGCGCCGGAAGCAGCGGTCGTAGGCATTGGCGACGGACGGACTTCCAAAACGGGAGAGGATGGCCGGCGCGGCCTGGCGCGCCTTTTCCTGCCAAGACCTGATTTCCGCTGCCCAACTGGCATAGGCGGCAGCGAAATCCTCCCACCGGCCGACAGTGACGCCACAGCCGTACTCGTCCAGAATGAGTCGAATGTCGCCGACTTCGGTTGCGAGCACCGGCACGCCCATCGACATCGCCTCAAGCATCGAGATCGGGAGGCCCTCGTAGCGGGAAGCGATCAGCAGGCCTGAAAGTAGGGCGAAGATCTCGTTCATCCGATCGCAAAACTTCACGCGGCTCACATTGGCAAGCTGGTTGGCCGCGACGTAGCCGTCGCAGGCGGCGCCGAGGGGGCCGTCTCCGACCATGACAAAATGCGCCGGATCTCCGGCGTCGCGCCGGGCGCGGATGAACTCGAGCAGTTCGATCGGGCGCTTCTGGTCGGTGAAGCGGCCCACCCATCCGTACAGGGGGACTTTTCCCCAAGGCAGGTTGTATTTGCGCGCCAACTCGCGTTTCTGCCCGTCCGCCGGGGGCGGACCGCCGAAGCGTTCCAGATCGACCGAATGGTAGATCAGGTCGATCCGGGCCGGGTCCAGGCGGTAGCGGGTGATGAACGCATCCCGGATGCGCGTGTTGATGGCCACATATCGATCCGCCATGCGAAGACCCGGTTCATGGTAGCGGGCGATCCAGCCGGCGTCCGTGTCATAGCATTGCTGGTCGACAATGGCCGACCGGGCGAAGATCCGGCGGATCGAGGCGGCGTGGTCGCACTGCCACGGGCTTGCGTTCGGGGTCCAGACGAGGGCGGGATCGTACACGTCCCGGAGGCGTTCGAGCAGGAGCGGGAACAGGTCCGGCGTGGCGATCTCGCCGAGGTTGTAGAAGCCGATCGGGATGCCCTCGGCGGCCGGTTCGAGGCTTCCCAGATTCTCGTTGAGGCGCTCGACGGTGATGACGACAAAGTCGTAGCGGTCGCGCAACTGGCGCATCATGTCGATGACGAGCCGCTCCACGCCGCCAACGGCAAACAGCGCGGGAAGGACGAACACGACCGGCTTGCCTGTCCTGCCCACGCCGGTGAGGGTGTTCGGCGCCGGCATCGGCCGGGGAAACGGGTCGAGTGTATGGAAGAGGTTTGCCGGCAGTGCCTGATTCGGGGGCTCTCCGGGGGCCAGCCGCAGCACGCGTCCCCGGAGCGGATCCTCGGGCTTCCGGCCGGAGCGGATCACGATCGAGTCGGCGAGGTCGCCGGCGGCGATGCGCGGCGGATCGGCGAGGGACCGGGACACGGCCACAAAGTCGGGGTTCTGCACGGCGAGGGTCAACCACACGCTGACCATCCGGTCCGGAGGCAGGGCGGTCGCGGAGGAACGCGGCGCGTAAACGTGGCCGGCAGGGGGCGGTTCGTCCACGCCGTGAATCAGACGCAGATCCGGGATATGCTCCCGGAGGCGTTGCGCATAGGCGGGGGCGCCGGCGTCTCCCGGCATCCGCAGCGAGATGACCGGCGGGGGATTCAGATACTGATTTCCCGCGACGGCGGCGCGGAAGGCGGGGCGGGCGGCGGCTTCGGGGAAGTCGCGTTCGAACCGGGCGAAGAGCCGGCGGACCTCGCGGTCCACGGCGGAGGCCGATTCTCGAATCGTGTTGGATCCGTGGACGCGATAGCACGTCAGCGGTTGCGGAATGTATCGGACGCGTCCCAGGACGGACGCGCGCAGCGCGAAGTCCCAATCGTGGACGTAGCGGTAGGGCGCGAACCCCCCGATCTTTGCAAACAGCTCCCGGGTGAAAACGAGGTTGGAGGTCGTGGCGATGAAATTCTGGCTGGCGAGGAGGTCCGTAAGCTGGCCGGAGCGGAGCATCGCCGCAGGGTCAAATTCCCTTGGGAAGGGGTACTGCGGATCGAGCGCCGCGCGCTTGTGTCCGACCGGCCGGGAGGCGGCGTCGATTACGGCGATGTCGCCGAAGGCCGCGTCGAACGGATCCTGGCGCAACCGGTTGGCGATGATCTCAAACCGCGCAGCGGGGAAGACGTCGTCCGAGTTCAGGACGGCGAGCCACTTGCAAGAGGCGGCCGCGGCGAGCCGGTTGAGCGTGGCGTGCGCGCCGGTGTTGCGGGGGGGAGACAGCGTGAGATCACGAACCTTGGGCGAGACGGAGCGGAGCGCGGCGAGCAGCAAACCGGAACCGTCGCGCGATCCGTCGTCGGCGACAAGCACCTCGCTCACCAGCGGGCTCCCCACCGCGGAGAACAGGGCCTCGGCAAGGAACGGTTCGTGATTGTAAACGGGCAGCAGGACGGAGAACATCGCCGCTAAACCGCCGACAGGCTCAGCAGTTTTCCCAGCGCCTCGAAGCTGGCCGCGGTGGACAGCATCTCCTTGAAGACCCCGACGACGTACTTGTACGCCGCGGCATAGTTGGCTCCCGGATCATCGTGGGCGAGCAGGCGGCCTTGCAGGAACGAGATGTGGAACGTACCGGCCAGCAGGTCAGCGTGCCAATTCTGCGAGCCCAGCAGGTGGTCGCGCTCGACGGTGACCGCCCACGCCTTGATCCCCTCGATCACCGCCTGGTACTCGGCGACGAGTTCGGCGGGCGAATCTCCGGCCTGGCGAAGGGCTTCGATCAGCCCAGCCGTGCCGAGATAGGGAACGGCTTCCGGGTGGCGCGCTTCGAAGATCTTCGCCATGAGGCCGCAGTTGATCTGCCGCCGGATGAACTCGCGAACCGAGTAGGAGTGATGATGGGTCACCACTGGCGCCGGCGCGTACAGGATCCGGAAACCGCCGACAAGGCTCCGGTTCATCCGGTAGGCGAGTTCGCCGTCCTCGAAGCTGGCGAGAGGAAAATCGCCGCTGAACCCGTCCGCGCGCCAGTTGCCCACCACGGAACGCTTGATCGAAACGTTCGATGTGTAGAAAAACCGCCAGTCGAGCCAGGAGTAGGGCTGAAGATGATAGAAGCCGAATTGCTGCTCGCCCATGCCCTGAATGTGGGACATGACAAAGTTGAGGCGCTCGCCGGGCACATCCGGCCAGACGATCTTTCCGAGCACGCCTACGTTGTGAGAAGGGAAACAGCGGTGCGCACGGAGATGATGGGCCAGGACGGCGGGCGTGGCGGGACGGATATCGTCACCCGTGAACAGGATCAACGGCATCGCCGTCATCTCGACGCCGGCGTTGCGCGCCGCGCCGGGGCCGCCGTTGTTGACGCGGGTCCACCGCAACCCGGGAATCTCGTGCTCGAGCCTCGCCAGGCGGTCCGGAGTGTCATCGGTCGAGCCGTCGTCGACAACGATAAACTCGACGTTACAGGGGCGGTCGCAGGCGGCCCACGCGCGCAGCGAGGTCTCCAGAGAGGCGCCGCGGTTATAGGTTGGAATCACGACCGCAAGTCCGTCGAACGTGTCCGGCGAGTCCGCCCCGCTCTTGAAATTCTCGATCTCGGCGGCGCTGAGGACCGGCTCTGGTCTCGTCCGGTGCATCAGCCTGGGATGCGGAGACGCGGCGCCGGAGGGAACGGGCCTGCCCTTCCTCTTCGACGCGTCGATGACGCCGGTGATCGGACTGCCCGTGAGCGAAACCGGGGAACCGAATGCGGTCACGGCGACCGTGTGCATCCGGTTGTCAAAGACGTCATCCGGCAGGTCCGCGTGGAAGCAACAGCATCCATCTCCCTTTCCGGCGGCGAGGAGATCCTCGCGAAGGTGCGATGCGACCACCGTCGTGAGATACTTGCCGTCGACGTAGATCTCGACCGGCACGCGGACCAGGGGCCGCGACGGGTCCCAGGCCCAGCCGTGCACGACCCCGTCGACGATGGCGTCGAGCGATCCTTCCACTTTGACGGGATTCTTGACAGAGGACATACTGGGAGGTTGGCCGACGGTTCGATTTTCCATGGTAGCAACCCGTGTCCCGCATGTGGCTCCGCCGGGGCGGTGATTGCGGAACGGGTGAGCGTCGAGGCGCTGGCAGACATATGGTCCCGCCTCTGCTTCCATGCCGGCGCGAGCCCGGCCCAGATCGCGGAGTTCGTGCGGGAGGACATCGGCACGGCGGAGCTGGTTTTTCGGGAATGTCCAGACTGTGGACTGGAGTTCGCCTCGCCGATGCGGACATGGCGCCCCGGGCACTATCCCTCGGAAGAACATTCGCTCGGCTGGGACCACCTGGAAGGAATCGCCCGGTTGCGCCTGCTGCGCGGACGGCTGCTCGACATCGGATGTGCGGACGGCCAGTTCATCGAGAAGGCTGGGGAGCAGGGCCTCCATGCGACCGGAATCGACTTCTCCGACGAGGACGTGGCGGCGGCGCGGGCGCGGGGACTTGACGCCCACGTGGGCGACCTCAGCCAGGCGCGCGGGCTGCTGGGCAATGAACGGGGCTTCGACGTGATCACCATGTTTCAGGTGATCGAGCATCTTGAAGATCCGGAGGCGGTCTTCCAGGCCCTCTCGCGCGCCGCCTCGGACCGCGCCACGCTGCTGCTCGGGTGCCCGGCCAACCGGCGTTACACGCGCCGGTTCGCCCATCCGGAACGGATCGGGCGGAGCGACTATTGGGATTACCCTCCGCAGCACTGCCTGCGGTGGACCGAGCCGGCGCTGCGCGCCTTCCTGAGAAGGCACGGCTGGCGCGTGGTCGAGTTCGTCGAGGAACCGCTGTCCGTCGTTGGGGCCGCGTCGCACCTGGCCGCCCTGCGGGGAAAGGCGGCGGGCTGGTACGGCAATCCCGTGCGGCGCCGGTGGGAAACGGCATGGCTGGGCGCCCGCGTGGCGGCGTGCCGCGGGGCGGGGCGCGTCACGGGTCTGCGGTTATTCGTGCGCGCGGAGCGGGACGGCGGCGGGACGGCATTCGGATCAGGAATGAACTGAAGGGAGGATGAACCAGACGTGCAATCATTGCTTGCCGGAAAAACGGCTCTTGTCACGGGCGCCAGCAAAGGCGTCGGCAAAGGCATCGCACTCGAGCTGGCGCGTCACGGCTGCAAGGTGATCGTCAACTTTCACTCCGACCAGGCGGGCGCGGAAGCGACGGTCAGGGAAATTGAAGAACTGGGCTCGGCCGGCGTCGCTGTCGGCGCGAACGTCGCGGTGGCGGACGAGGTCGGCCTCCTGTTCGAAACGGCGTGGCGGTGGGCCGGACAACTCGATATCGCCGTCAACAACGCCGGGGTGCAGACCTGGAAATCCCTCCTCGATCTCGAGGAACGGGACTGGGACCGCGTCATCGACACGAATCTGAAGGGTTGTTTCCTGTGCACCAAGGCGGCCGCCGGATTCATGATCCGGGGCGGACGCGGCGGCTCCATCATCAACATCGGATCCGGCTGCAACAAGACTGCGTTTCCGCACCTGGTCGACTACACGGCGAGCAAAGGCGGGATTGAAATGTTCACGAAAGTGTCGGCCTGCGAGCTGGGCCCGCACGGGATCCGCGTCAACTGCGTGGCGCCAGGGGCGATCGAGATTGAGCGCACGCGGCTCGAGGCGGGAGACTACGCCGGGACGTGGTCCCGGCTGACGCCGCTCGGACGGATCGGCACGCCCGCCGACGTCGGCCGGGCGGTGGTATTTTTCGCCTCGCCGATGGCCGGATTCGTGACCGGCCAGACGCTATGGGTGGACGGCGGCCTGTTCGCGAAGCCCGCCTGGCCATACGAGTAGCCGGGCCTCCTTCCGCCGGCTCATCAGAAGACCAGCCGCAGCGCCAGTTGCAGGATGCGCGGATCGCCCGCGCTCGTGATGCGGAGGAAGTTGGCGTTGTTCTGCGCGGTGGTCGGGTTGCCGAGATTCACGCGATTGAGCGCGTTGAAGGATTCGAAGCGGAACGTGGTTACAAACCGCTCGCGCACGCGAAAGTCCTTGGCGACGCCGAGATCGATATTGGCGATGCCCGGCCCGATGTAGACGTTGCGGCCCAGCGCGCCGAACGTGCCCAGCGCGTTTGGCTGGAACACGGAACGCCGCAGCCACTCGGTGATCCGGTCGTTGGTCGAACGTCCTCCCTCGAACCGCGCCTCTCCCGTGTAGTCGACCCGCTGGCCGCCGGTGCCGGTCCGCGCGTTGTCGACGCCGCTGGTGAGATTGATCGGCTGGCCGGCATACAGCGTCAGAATCGAATTCAGGTTCCACCCGCCGAGGAAGGTGTTCATCGTCCGGTTCTGGAACCGGATCGGAAGCTCCCAGAGACCGGAGAAAGTGACCACATGTTGACGGTGAAAGTCCGACAGGGCTTTGTCGAACGCCTGGTTGGCCGGGTTTGTGCGAACCTGCCCTGTTCCCTTGTTCGCCGATGTATCGTCGATCGACCGCGAGAACTGGTAGTTGGCCAGGATCGTGAAGCCTTGCCGGAAGCGGTGTTCCATCGTCCACTGGAGGGAATGATATGTCGAGTTGCCGACCGACTCGACAAGCGTGCTCGACCCGAGAGCCGGGCCGAGGGGCCGCCGCTGATTCGTCGTCGCGGTCGTGACGCCCGGGGCGTAGACGGCGGCGTTGAGTTCGCGTAACGTGAGAAGTTTCGTTCCCTTGGAAGCCGCATAGGCGGCGCGCATCACGAAGCCCTTGGGCAACTCCCGCTCCAGGGTCAGGTTCCACGACTGCACATAGGGATTCCGGAAATCGGCCGCGTTGAGAAACTGGGTGGTGAACTGCGGGAATACGGTGTTGGCCGGCGGGTTGCGAGGCGCCGGGAACGGATTTGTCGTCCCGGCCCAGGGGTCGCTGAAGCTGTTGTTCGCGTTTCCGAACACTGTGACGACAGTGCCGAAGGGCGCCTGATTGGCCTGGGAATTGGTCGCGATCGCGTTGAAGGAGTCGAAGAAGATGCCGTAGGCGCCGCGGAAGGCCGTTTTGCCGTCGCCGAAGACGTCCCAGGCGAAGCCGAGCCGGGGACCGATGTTACCCCAGGCAGTCGGGACCGTACCGCGCGGCACATTGGGGTCGCCGGCGTAGATGACGCCCTGCGGCGCGTTCGGATATCGTGCGGACCGTTCCGCCGGACGCCACACGGCCACCTTGTCATTGGTGTCCCAGAAGGGGAAGAACGGCTCCCACCGCGCGCCGAGGTCGAGGGTGAGCCGGCGGGAGACCTTCATCGAGTCCTGCACGAACAGGCCGAACCGGCGGAACTGAGTGTTCTTGTATTCGCCGATGCCCTGGGTGAGCGAGTTGAAGCTGCCAAGTAGGAAGTCCGCGAAGGATTCGCCCGTAAACGGCGCGGCCCCGTTGAAGCTCCAAACACCGTTGGCGCGGAAGTTGTTGATGATGTCGTTGTATCCACGCCCGTATTCGCCGCCGAACGTGAGGTTGTGCCGGCCCCTGGTCCAGCGGACTGTGTCGAGATATTGCAACTCCTGGCGCGGAAACGAATTTGTATCGCCTGTATTGATGCGGAAGTATCCGTTGATGTCGATGTCCCATTTGATGATGGGGTCGTTGTAGTACTTCAGGCCGAGGCTCGCGAGGCTGCGTTCCGGCTGCGGCGGAACGAACTTGCCGTCCGTGCGGTTGATGGAGAAAAGGGCCTGGTTGACAACGTTTGGAGAAAACGTATGCGTGTCGGTGACCGTGACAGTCTGGTTGTACCACTTGCCGCCGGAGGTCTGTTCGAGCACGTTCCGCTGGTTGAGGAAAGCGGTGGACTCCGCCCACGAGTGATAGTAGCGGACCGAAGCCCGGTTGGCGTTCGAGATCTGGTGGTCGCCGCGCGCCATGATCTGATTGTCGTTTAGGGGCGTGGGGACGGTCGTATTGATGCGGCCCGCGGCGCCGCCATCGGGAATCGTATTGTCGATGATGAACCGGCTCACCGGATTCATACGGCTGGCTGGAATGGTGTTGTTCGGAAAGTTGGCATTGGCGAGTGGATCGCGGATCGTGCGGGGAAACACGCCGGCGCGCTGCTGGGTGGTCGGCACGATGCGCTGGACCGTCGACGGCACCTGGCGTTGCGTTGTCCCCTGGTAGGAAAAGAAGAAGAAGGACCGGTCGCGGCCATTGTAGAGTTTCGGTATCCACACCGGTCCGCCGAGCGTTCCGCCAAACTGGTTGCGCTTCAGTCCGTCCTGGCGCCGGCGTCCTGTCGCCGGGTCGAGAGGATTGAAGAAGTTGGCGGCGTTGAGCGACTGGTTGCGGACGAACTCAAAGGCGCTGCCGTGGAGTTCGTTCGTGCCGGACTTTGTCACCGCGTTGACCAGGCCGCCCGACTGCCGTCCGAACTCGGCGCTGAAGTTGTTGGTCTGGACGCTGAACTCCTGGAGGGCGTCGGGGTTCGGCAGGGGGTTGGGGGCGTTCGAGTAGGGGTCGTTGTTCTGCGCCCCGTCGAGCACATAGTTGGTGGCGTTGGCGCGGCCGCCGTTGACGGAGACGGGAACGGTTCCCGGATAGGTGGTCCCGGAGGTGACGTCGGCGCGAGGGTCGGCGACGACGCCCGCGACGAGGCGCATCAGTTGCGCGGGATTCCGTCCGTTGAGCGGAAGCTCGGCGATGCGGCGCTGGTCAACCACTGTCTTGAGAGTCGCGCTCGTGGTGTCCACGGTGACGACGCTGCTTGCGACCGTGACCGATTCGGTGGTCCCCGCCACGCTCAGCGTAGCGTCGATACGGGCGGTTTCATTTACCTGTAGGCGGATGTCGCGCAGTTCCCAGACCTGGAAGCCGGGCGCCTCGACACGCATCGCGTAAAGCCCGACGGGCAGCGCACGGATGATATAGCCCTCGGCGGAGGAAGTGGCCTCGAAGGAGGCCTGCGTGCCGGTGTTGGTGACCTTGACGGTCGCATTGGGGATGATGGCCCCGGTGCCGTCCTGGACCGAGCCGGTGATGGTGGCGGTGACGTTCTGGGCCGCAAGCGGAACGGCGAGAACCAATGAAGCAACGAGGATTCGGATCATGGCGACATGGTAGCAGAAGTCACCGCCAGCCAAGTGGGTGAAAAGCGACGGCGGAACTCCGCGGGGTTCGGGGGTAAAATTGGACAAGATGCTCAGAAAACTGGTGGTGGCGGGGTTGCTTTCGGGTCTTGCCGGCGCGTGGGCTCAGACCGTCCGATTCCGGACCACGCTGGGCGACATTGAGGTCGACCTGCTGCCGGCGGACGCGCCCGCAACCGTGCAGAACTTCCTGAACTACGTGAGGCGGGGCGCCTACACGAACACCGTCATCCACCGTTCTGTGCCCGGGTTCGTCTGGCAGGGCGGCGGGTTCACCTACCGCGACGGCGGGTTCGTCAACATTCCCTCCGACCCGTCGGTTCGCAACGAGTTCAAGATCTCCAACCGGCGCGGCACGATCGCGATGGCGAAGCTCGGAAACGATCCGAACAGCGCAACCAACCAGTGGTTCTTCAACCTCTCCGACGACAACGCCCGGAACCTCGACAATCAGAACGGGGGATTCACGGTGTTTGGCCGAGTAGCGAATCAGGCCGGCCTGACGGTGATGGACGCCATCGCGAGAGTCCCCGTCCCGAATCCCGGACCGCTGCCGTCTCCTTACGACCAGATGCCTCTCATCGACTACACCGGCGGAACCGTCCAGGAAAAGAACCTCGTGATCGTTTCGTCGATTTCAGTGCTCGATCCGCCCTCCAAGCCCGCCATTTCACAAAATGGAGTGATCACGGTGGCCAATTTTGGAGGCTTTCGGAGCGCCGCCCCGGGTTCCTTCATCGAGATCTACGGAGGCGACCTGGCGGGGCGCGAGAGCCGGGCCTGGGAGGCCCGCGACTTTACCAACAACAACGCGCCGACCTCGCTCGACGGCGTCACCGTCACGATCGGAGGCCATCTGGCCTACGTCAATTTCATCAGTTCCAACCAGGTCAACGTGCAGGTTCCGACGACGGCGCCCACCTCCGGCGAGGCGCCCGTTGTGGTGACCCATCGCGGCATCTCGAGTGATCCGGTGATGCTTCCGATGAAACGCCTCGCTCCAGGCCTGCTGGCGCCGCCTTCCTTCAAGCTGGACGACCGGCAGTATATCGCCGCGCTGCGCGCGGACGGGACGCTGGTGGGCAACGGCCGGATCGAGGGCGTTCCGAACGCCCCTGCGGTGGCCGGCGAAACCCTGGTCTTCTACGGCACGGGGTTCGGCCCGGTCAACCCGAGCGCGATCGCGATCGCGGGCACGATCGTGCGCGTCGCGACGACCCTGCAAAACCCGATCGAGATCCGGTTTGGCGACCGGGCCGCCGGCGTTTCGTATGCCGGGCTCGCGCCGCAGCAAGTTGGCCTATATCAGTTCAATGTCACGGTTCCGGCGGGCCTGCCGGCGGGGGACGTGCCCCTCAATATCACGTTGAACGGCGAGCCGATCGAGCAGAAACTGTTCATCCCGGTCGGCGGCGGGAACTGAACGCCGGGCGCCGGCGGCTTCACTCGTCGCCCCCGGAAGCGGTGCGTGGGCCGAGAGACCGGATCCAGTCGTGGATCAGCCGCGCCCCGGAGTCATCGACCCGGTTCGAACTCGTGGGCGGCATCTGGTTGTTGCCGCGGCGGGTGATGCGGCCGTAGAGCACGGAACGCCCGGGATCGCCCGGGGCCACCAGCAGCGCGCCGGCGATTCCCAGCGTGTCATGGATCGGCGGCTCGCCGACCAACCTCGACTTCTCAAGCGGCGTCTCGTAGCCGAGCAACATAGGCGAATTGCCGCCGCCGTCGTTGACGTGGCACATGGCGCAGTTGACCTGAAGGTAGACCTTCGCGCGCCGCGTGAGATCGCCTTTGGCGTCGAAGGGATCGGGGTAGGCGGGCAGCCCGGCGGGCGGCCTGGGCAGCGCCTTGTGGAACACGCCGGCGCGCTCGAGTTCAGCCAGCTGCGCGCCCCGGTTCATCTGCGCGGTCGTGATGCCGAGCACAAACCCTGCCGCACGGGAGTGGCAGAACATGCACTCGTTGCGGCTCGGAAAGTGCCATGTCTGCTTGCGAAACCCTCCCGGAGTGGAAGGATCCTTGATAGTGAATTCGCGGTCGGCGCCCGCCGCACCCACCAGGTCCGCGTCGGTCTGTTCGTTGTTCCACTGGTAGGAATAGCCGACCCAGTGATCGTCCTGCTTGAGCACCACTCGTGTTTCGATCCGACGAGCCGAGGCCGGGTTTCCCTCCTCCATGTCGAGTGTGAACGACTTGACTGTGGCCGCGCCGTCCGGCCATTCCCATGGCTTGTCGGCCTTGAATCGAATCCGGGCCTCGCCCGGCAGCGCGAAGAAACGCTCCTTGCGCGCGCCATCGGACCAGAACGGCGCGTTGATCTCATAGGGCAGCACTCCGGCGGCAACCTGATGCCTCGCCACATCGCCGAACAAGCCCGTTTCACTCAGTTTCCTCGGAAAGGGCGGGGCTGGCGCAGACGGTGGGCGGCGTTCGAGCTCATAGATCCAGCCAGTCGCATAATCCAGAGCCCAGAAGGATCCGTCGCGGCCCACTCCGAAGCTCGAAATCTTCACCGCCGTGTCGGCGATCTCATGGTGCGCGGTCACCTTGTTCGCGCGCGCGTCGTAGCGCAGCGACCACATCTTGCCGTACTCGTAGTCGCCGTATAGGTAGGCGCCGCGCAGCTCGGGAAACTTCGCGCCCTGGTAGACATAGCCGCCCGTGATGGAGCGGCACTCCGTGTGGTGGTGTTCGACCACCGGCGGAGTGAACGGCCCCGGCCCGGCCTTCTTGTGCGGGTGAAAGGGGTGTGAGCCCTCCCGGACGCTCCAGCCGTGGTTTGCGCCGGCGAAGGAAAGTTCGATCATCTCCCAAATGTCCTGGCCCACGTCGCCCACCCACGGGCGACTGGTGACCGGATCGAAGCTGAACCGCCACGGATTGCGGAATCCGAACGACCAGATTTCGCCGCGCGCGCCCGGCATGTCGACGAATGGGTTGTCCTTGGGAATCGAATAGTTGCGGCCCGGATCGGGATGGTCCAAGTCAAGGCGCATCATGACCGACAGCAAGTCGTCCACGCCCTGGCCGGTCGCCTTCAGGTCGGACCCGCCCGTACCGTCGCCGGTCGCGATGTAGAGGTAGCCGTCGGGGCCGATGATCGCCTCGCCGCCGTTGTGGCCGCCGGCCGGCCATTCGATGATGATCGTCTCCGACTCGCGGCGGAATCGGGGAGGGTCCGAGCCGGGTTCCACCAGAAACCGGGACACGCGGCTCCGCTGTCCTTCGGTCTTCTTGATCTTGGGGTCGGCGTGGCTGAACACGAAGATCTGTCCGTTCGAGGCGAACTTCGGGTGGAACGAGAACGCGCTCAGGCCGCGGCCGATGTCGAGCGCCAGGTGGCGCGTGCTTGCGGGATTGGCGGGAGAGAAGCTATAGATCCGGCCTCCGTATTCTCCGACGAAAACGCGGTCCGAGACCGGATGCTGGGCGATGAAGACGGGGTTCTTGAATTTGACGGATTCGAAGGCCCGGACCAGGCGGTAAGGCGAAGGCGGTTCGGGCGAACCGGCCAGGCGCGACGTGGTCCACGGGATCCGCGCGGCGGCGAGTGCGAAGCAGAGGATGAGTCCTGATGCGGTGAGACGCAGCATTGCTCCGAGTATATCGGACGCGTCGCCCATTCCCCCGCACTTTCTCGCGCCGCAGCGCCCTACACGCGGAGATTTCCGTCAGGGATGAAACGGCTCGGCCAGACGGCCGAGTGTGGTTCGCCCCTGCTTGACGGCGAGCCGCAAAAGGCGCTGGAAGACCAGCGCCGTCATGAACGCGTCTCCCGCGGCGGTATGGCGGTCGTGCGGCGTGACGCCGAAGAGGGCGCACAAGGCGTCGAGGGTAAATTCCCGGATCGGGCCGCGGCCGCCGAACGCGCCCCCGCGCTCCAGGTGCAGGGTCAGGTCCATTGTGTCCAGGCTGAGGTTGTCCAGGCGGAGTCCGAAGTGGCGTTCGTAGCCGGCGTTGAAGGTCTCGATGTCGTGGGCGATGTGATGGCCGACGATAACGCCGTCTCCGAGGTAGGCGCGGAACCGGTCGAGCGCCTCGGGCTCCTCGAGGCCGGCGAGACTCGCCTCGCGCGTCACGCCGTGAACCGTCACCGCGCTCGAGTTGTGGGTCAGCTTCAGCAGCGCCTCGAAGGAATCGTGGATCCGGATTTCGTGATTCACCACGGCGACGGCGCCGATGGAGACGATGCGGTCCCGGCGCGGGTCGAGGCCGGTGGTCTCCGAGTCGACAACCACGAAGCGTGCCTGCTCGACGGGTGTCTCCAAGGTCCAGCTCAAACGGCCTCCAGCCAGTCCCACGAGGCGGCGAAGGCGAGCAACCGGTGGATGGACCGGAAGCCGCTCTTGAGCACGTGCCGGTCATACCGGCTGAGGAGGGAAAGCGGCAGTTCCGCGCCGCTCGATCCCAGGCGAAGGCCGCCGCGGGCCTGATGGAAAAGCATTACTTGGGCGGTCTCGGCGGTCTCGCGGAAGACGGTTTCCTGCGACGGCAGCAGACGGCGGGCGCGGTCGAGCCTGGCGCGCGTGGAGCCGCCCAGCCCGCCGCCGCACGCCAGGCCGAAGACTCGGGCCACGTCAGCCAGGGGATCCACGGCGCTGGCCTCCAGCCGGAAGCGGTCAGTCTGGCGGCCCGACTCTTCGATCACCGCATCGCGGAAAAAGGTGAGCGGAGGGAGCGAAGACAGGCAGTCGTTGGCAAGAATCCTGAGAAACGCGGGTTCGGAGGCGATCTCGGAACGGACATGGTCTTCCAGTTCGCGGAAGGGCGCATCGCCGCCGCACACGGGACGCAGATCGAAGAGAGGGCGGGAATCGTACATCCGGGTCCGAATCGGGTCGCGAATCCAGCCCGAAAACCGGGATTTCCATTCCGCCAGGTCGCCTTCCACGGGCGACGCGGGAGCGAGGTATCCACATTCCGCCAGAACCGCGGCGACAGACGGGAAGCCCCGCCCGTCGCCGATCACCGCGAGCTCGGGAGCCACCCGGGTGAGGAGTTCCCGGCGGCCAGCGGCGCCATAGAAACACCAGAGGTTCCCGCCGCCGTCCTGCCCGGCCAGGTCGACTGCGCGCTCGAGGATGAGACGGTTGACCTGGTCGGAATAGGTGGCCAGCCAGTCAACGGAGGAAGGGGAGGCGAGGTGGTCCAAAATCCAGGCGCGAGCGCGATCGTGCAGCACGGCGAGGACCTCGGTGCGGCGCGCCATAGCGATCTCGCGAAGGATGGAAAGAGGGTGATCGCCGAATGCAGGCTCCAGAGCCGCTGGCGTCACGATCCAGCCGGGGCTTGACCCGTCGCCCTCAACGGTCACCGCCGCGGCGCTGGCGCCCGATTCGGCCATCGCGACGACGCAATCGCTGACCCTGGCCGTGGTGGGCAGCGACACGGCGGATCCCCGCGCGATTCGGCAGGCGGGCTGCCCGGGATCGACGGCCCCTTCGCCGACCCAGCGCATCACGTCGTCCGCCGTCAGGATGCCCGCGCACCCGCCCTCGCCCGTGAGCGCAAGCGCGGTTTCGCCGGACTCGGCCAGCAGACGCGCCGCCTCCCGGACCGGAGCCGACGCCGGACACACCGGCGCCGGGCGGCTGCGCACCATCCCGGCGACAGCGATCTCGTCGGGCCGCGGCCTCTGGCCTGTCCCTTCGAAACCGGCCGTAACTGCCGGACAGGACGAGACGAATGTCCGGACGTGAGGATAGCGTTCGAGCAGGTTCCCGATGTCGGCAGCCGGGAGCGCGTACAGTACGACATCGCTCGCGGCCCGGGCCGAATGCAGACTGGCCGCGGCGCCATTGAAACGCTCCAGACCGACGCTGTCGCCGGCGCCCAGGATGTCCCGCAGCCGCGGCGGGTCCACCGACTCGTCCCAGAGCGACACCGAGCCCTGTTGAACGACGTAAACGAACGGCGGGTGCGGGGAACCCTGCCAGCAGATGTACTCGTCAACTTCGTGGAACTTCACGCGTCCGCGGGCGGCCAGCGAGACGAGATCCGATTCGGAGACAAGGTCGAAGGGCGGATGCTGTTTCAGAAAATCCGCGACGCGGTAGGGTATGGCGGCTGTCTGCATTCCGGATGGGTCGATCCTGACAGGAATCGGCGGCGGCAAGGCCGGCCGAGGCGGAATACAACGGGGTCCGACGAATCACCAGATCATACCACGGGCGGGTCAGCCGGCAGTGTAGTCCGCCCCTGTCAGGCTGGTCAGCACCGATTTCTGCCAGACACGCAAGCCGCGCTCCATTTCCGCGGCGATCTCCGGCTTCGAAGAAGCGAGGTTGGTCGTCTCGCCGCGATCAGCGGCAAGGTCGAACAACTCCCGCTTGGAGCCGGCGGGACGCCGCCGCGCCGCGCCGCGACCCTCCGGACCGTCCACGACGAGCTTGTACCGGTTGCCGAGCACCGCCGCCTGACCGGCGTAGTCGCCGTCCTCGATCCGCGGATGGCGGAAGTTTTGGAAGTCGCGCGTCAGTTTTCCGTCGCGCTCGGTGGCGGTGGGTGTCGTGCCCGCCTGAAGCGAGAGGGCAAGGTAGGGCTCGCGATTTCTCTCCCGCGAGGCGTCGAACTCCCAGAAGTAGACCGGCTGTGGACGCTCCCTCATGCGGCCTTCGATCAGGGGCTTCAGGCTGAGCCCGTCGAGAGGGCGGCGCGGCAGGCGAACACCCGTGAGATCGCACAGCGTCGGGAGGATGTCGGTGGTGACCGCGTTGACGGAACTGGCCATCGGTTTCGCGATCCGCTCCGGCCACTCGATGATGCCGGGCACGCGAATTCCGCCCTCGTAAACGTCGCCCTTGGCGCCCCGGTACGGTGTCGTGAGCCTGCCCTCGGGAACAACACCGTTGTCGCCGCAGTACCAGACCAGCGTGTTTGGCGAGACCCCCTGGCGCTTCAGCTCCGTTCGCAGGATGCCCATGGCGTGATCCATCGCGGAGATTTCAGCAAGCCGCGCCCGGATTGCTTCCGGAGCGTCCCGATACATCGAGAGGTACGGCTCAACTCCGACATACGGGGCGTGCGGCGAACCGAACCAGATGACCGTAAAGAAGGGCTTCCGGTCCGCCTTCGCCTTGCCAATGAAACGAAGCGCCTCGCGCACGACGATCTCCGAACTCTCGCCCGGATACTGCCGCGGCTTTTCGCCGTTTCGCGCCAGCCACGGATCCACTTCGTAGAAGTTGTCGTGCGAAAGCCATTCGTCAAAGCCCATGGCGCCCGGACAGGTTGGGGACTCCCGCTTGACGGGGCCAAGGTGCCACTTGCCGAAGTGGCCGCAGGCGTAACCGGAGCTGCGCAACAATTGCGCGATCGTAATCTCTTCCGGCCGAATGGACCAATTCGGCGCGAACGTGCCGTAGCGGTTCGGATGGCGGCCGGTCATGATGCTGCCCCGTGTCGGGGAGCAGTTCGGATGCGCGGAATAGAACCGGTCCAGGCGGAGCCCCGACGCGGCCATTTCGTCGAGCACGGGAGTTCGCAGATACGGATGCCCGTTGTAGGCAGTCTCGTTCCAGCCGTGGTCATCGCCCATGCAGAGAACAATGTTTGGACGGTCCGCCGGGGCGGCCAGTGCGCCGGCGCAGGCTCCGGCGAGGGTCCGGGAGAATTGCCGTCTGTTCATGGTGTTCGATTCCTCTCTGCGGGGCGGGCTGGGTCTCCGGCCGACCTGCCGGCCAGCCTGCGCCGCAACTCCGCGGTGGCCTGCCGGTGGCAGCGGAGACAAAGCGTGCGAATGTTGGCCGGATCACATTCGCCGCCGCCCTCGGCGACCGCAACGATGTGGTCGGCGTCCCACAGCGAACCGCGGTGAATCCGCCGCAGCCCCCACCAGGCCAGCATCCGCTGGCGGGCGGCGCCGCGCGAGCGTTTGAGGTCCCGCAGGGCGGCGACGGTATCGACGCCGCAAAGGGCGCAGACGCCCCGGTCGCGGGCGAAGACGTGGTCGCGGAGGTAGCCGGGATCGGAGCGCAGACGCCACTCCTGTACGCACCAGTCGGAACAGAAACTGCGGCGGCCCGGAGGCACTTCCATCCGGCACCAGCGGCACAACGCCCTGCCGTGGGGGCCGCGGGGCAGGTCCGCGGGACGCACCCACCCCCCTTGGAGGGTCCGGTTCCTGCTCTGTTCCCAAGGCCGCATCGACGTCTCTCGCATTTTCTCATGCAATTTTGAGGGGAAAGCTAAGGTGTTTTGCAGGAGGGGGCGTTTCGGGCTTCTCCCGATACAAATCTAGACATGGCTCTCGGCTTCCTTCTGACCATCGGACCGCTTCTCGGGCTGTCGGTGATCATGACGCTGGTGGCGGTCCTGTGGTGCGTCATCCTCATGCCACGTCTGAAAGACGGTAGGGACCGCTTTCTGGTCGGCCTCGTCAGCCTGATTTCGATCCATCACGGGCTCCGGTTGCTGCAACAGGGCGGTCTGATGGGTCCGGAAAGCCAAGGGATGCTCGACATGGCCAGCTTCCTGGTGACGGGTTTGTACGCCCTCGCCGTGGTGATGCTGGAGATCTACACGAAGGAGTATCGGCGCAATCGATACCGTCTCCGCCTGGCGGAGGGAAACGAGGCCCCGCCGCTCCAACCCTACCGCCTCCAGGCCATCGACATGGGCGCGATGAGGGAAGTTTCTCAGGCGGTGGCGGACTCCTCTCCCCTACCCATGTTCGCCGTGGATCCCCAGGGCGATGTCTGCTACTGGAATTCCGCCGCAGAAAAACTATTCGGATGGCGGAAGGCGGAAGTGATGGGACGTCCCCTGCCTCCACTCGCCGCCGCTGATCCGGCGACGGGCGAGTCGCGGCAGTGGCTCACGAACAAAGACGGCCGGCGGTTCGAAGCCGAGACATGGAGCGCTCCGATGCCCGTCGCCGGACAGTCCGGCACACTCACGATCGTGGCCAGCCACCCTACGGCAGCCTGACCCCGGGCACGGCACAGCCGGCAGCGCACCGACGCAACTCCCTCCGCTCCCTTAAATATGGGGAACCAGCCCGGCCCGCTCCCGCGTAGAATCGAAATAGCACCCACGCACTCAATGAATCGCGAATATCACAAGTGGGCCAGTCCCGCTCTCGGCCGTGAAATGGAATTGCTGGTCTTCGGCCATGCGGGCGACCCCGTGCTCGTGTTTCCTTCCTCGATGGGCCGTTTCTACGACTACGAGGACCGCGGCCTGATCGCAGCCATTGCCCATCGATACGAATCGGGCCTGTTGCAGGCGTTCTGTCTGGACAGCGTGGACAGCGAAAGCTGGTACAACAAGTCCGCACACCCGCGAGATCGGGTCGCGCGGCACGTGCAGTATGAACAGTACGTGGTCGACGAGGTCATGCCTTTTGTGCGCCGCCGCAACGGATCCTCCCGCGTCATCGTGACGGGTTGCAGCTTTGGCGGCTATCACTCGGCCAACTTCGCCTTCCGGCGCCCCGATCTCTGCCAGGCCGTCGTGTCGCTCGGAGGCGCGTTCGACATCCACCAGTTTCTCGACGGCTACTACGACAACAATTGTTACTTCCACTGCCCGCCCGACTTCCTCCCCGGCCTGGGCGATGGCCCGTTGCTCGACGAGATCCGCAAGATGAAGATTGTTCTCGCCACCGGAGAGAATGACATCTGCCTCGAAGAGAACCTCCGCCTTGCCCGGATCCTCGAGCAGAAGCAGATTCCCCGCTGGCTCGACGTTTGGGGAGACGGAACCGGGCACGACTGGCACTGGTGGGAGCGGATGACCATCAAATTCCTGGGGTAGAAGCATGAAGCGCATCGGCATTGTCTACGGCATGGAGAACACGTTCCCTCCCGCCCTGGTGGATCGCATCAACGAACAGGGCGTCCCCGGCGTGCGGGCCGAGCATGTCCGTATCGGCGCCGTGTTCATGGACCGCGCCTCCGGCTACGACGTCATCATCGACCGGATCAGCCACGATATCCCGTTCTACCGGGCGTGGCTCAAAAACGAGGTTCTTCATGGCGCAGTCGTGGTGAACAATCCGTTCTGGTGGTCGGCCGACGACAAGTTTTTCAACTACGCACTGGCGAACCGGATTGGCGTGGCCGTCCCGCGGACAGTCATTCTTCCGCATCGCGACCACCCGGAGGGAACCACGGCGCAATCGATGCGCAACCTGGAATATCCGCTCGACTGGGACGAAATCTTCGACCACATCGGCTTTCCGGCTTTTCTCAAGCCGCATCTCGGCGGAGGGTGGAAAAACGTCTACAAGGTCGGCAATCCCCAGGAATTTTTCGAAGCCTACCATTCCAGCGGCACGCTGGGCATGACGCTCCAGACCGCGGTCGACTTCCAGGAGTACTTCCGCTGTTACGTGGTCGGACGGGAGCGCGTCCGGATCATGCCGTACGATCCGCGGAAGCCCCACGCCGAGCGCTACGTGCGCAATCCTCCGGAGTACGATCCGGAGTTGCTGGCGCGTGTCGAGTCCGACGCCCTGAAGCTTTGCCGTGCGCTAGGCTACGACCTGAATACGGTCGAGTTCGCGGTGGAAAACGGCGTTCCCTACGCGATCGATTTTCTCAATCCGGCTCCCGACGCCGATCTCCATTCGGTGGGACAGGAGAACTTCGACTGGGTCGTGGACGCGGTGGCCCGCATGGCGATCGAGAAGGCGCTGGGTCCGCGGCCGGCTCCCGACTACAACTGGGCGAGGTTTCTCGCCGTATGAAGCCTACATTCACGTTGGGGATAGAGGAAGAGTTCCAGACGATCGATCCCGAGTCACGCGACCTCCGCTCGCACATTTCAAGTGAGCTCATCGAGCAGGGAAGAATGCTGCTCAAGGAGCGGGTCAAACCGGAGCTGCATCAATCCGTCATCGAGGTCGGCACGTCGGTCTGCCGGAACATCGACGACGCCGAGCGGGAGGTGAAGCTGATCCGCGCCAACATCATCGAACTGGCGGAAAAGAACGGGCTGCGGCTGGCGGCGGCGGCCACGCATCCGTTCGCCGACTGGCGCCAGCAGGGAATCTATCCCGACGCCCGCTACGACATGATCGTCGAGGACATGCAGATGGTGGCGCGGTCGAACCTCATTTTCGGCCTGCACGTGCATGTCGGGGTGGAGGATCCGGAGACCGCGATCCACCTGGTGAACGCGGCGCGTTATTTCCTTCCTCACATCCTTGCCCTCTCGACGAACTCCCCTTTCTGGCTCGGAATGGAAACCGGTCTCAAGAGCTACCGCTGCAAGGTGTTCGACAAGTTTCCGCGGACCAACATCCCGGACTACTTCCCCTCCTACGGCGAGTATCAGAGCTTCGTGAACCTGCTGATTTCGACCGGCTGCATCGACAACGCCAAACGAATCTGGTGGGATATCCGCCTCCACCCCAATTTCCCGACCATCGAGTTCCGCATCTGCGATCTGCCGATGAGGGCCGACGAGACGATCGCGCTGGCCGCGCTCATTCAGGCGACCGTCGCCAAGCTCTATAAGCTGCACTCGCAAAACCAGGGGTTCCGCCTGTACCGGCGGGCGCTCATCATGGAGAACAAGTGGCGCGCCGTCCGCTACGGGATCGACGGCAAGCTGATCGACTTCGGCAAGAGAATCGAGGTTCCGCTGCGGGATCTCGTGGACGAGTATCTCGACATCATCGACGACGTGGTCGACGAACTGGGCAGCCGCCGCCAGGTCAACTACGTCCGGCGCATTCTCGAGGAGGGCGCCGGCGCCGACCGGCAATTGCGCGTCTGGCGGGAGACAGGCGACCTGCGCAAGGTGGTCGACTACATCATCGAGGAAACCCGTAGCGGCGTGGGCCAGCCCGGCCCGATCGAGAGCAGGGCGGTGGCGTAGGAATGCTCGGCGAAATCGAATTCAGTCCCGAGTATGTTCCCGGCGCCCGCAACGCCGTGCGAACCTGCCTGCGCATTCAGCCGTCCGAGCGCGTCACCGTGATCACCGACCTGGAGACGGCTCCGATCGCGGGCGCGATTCGCGAAGAGCTTCGCCTCCTCGGAGCGCCGCATCAGGTATGGGTCCTCGAACAAGAAGGAGAGCGCCCCCTCACCGCGATGCCGCGCGCCATCCTCGACGACCTCGAAACGGCGGCCGTTTCGATATTCTGCGCGCAGGCCAGGACGGGAGAGTTGAAGTCGCGCATGGAGATGACGGAAGTCGTCAACCGCCGCCTGATCCGCCATGCCCACATGGTCAACATCACGCCGGAGATCATGGTGCACGGCATGCGCGCCGACTATGACGCCGTGGACCGACTCAGCCGGAAGCTGCTCGACATGGCGCGCGCCACAAGCACGATCCGCGCGGCCACACCTGCCGGCACCCGGATCGAAGCCGGCGTGTCGAGCGGCTACAAGTGGCTCAAGACATCCGGGATCATCAGCCGGAATACATGGGGCAACCTGCCGGGCGGCGAGGTCTGGACCACGCCCGGCGAGGTGAACGGCGTCTACGTCGCCGACGGTGTGGTCGGCGACTATCTGTGCGCCAAGTATGGAGACCTGCGCCGGACGCCTCTGACCGTGGTCATCGAAGAAAACCGGATCCGGTCGGTGGCCTGCGCCAACAAGGACCTCGAGCGCGAATTCTGGCAGTACACCCACACCGACGATAACTCAGACAGGGTGGGCGAGTTCGCCATTGGAACGAACATCGGCGTCCGCGACGTGATCGGCAACATCCTCCAGGACGAAAAGATCCCCGGAATGCATCTCGCCTTCGGCCATCCCTACGGCGACCACACCGGCGCGCCCTGGACTTCGACAACTCACATTGACATCGTCGGCCGGTCGTTCGACATCTGGTTTGACGGCGTCAAGATCATGGAGAGGGGCCGGTTCCTGGTGACGCCGTGATCCCCTCTCTACGAAAGGACTTCCTCCGCCGCTGGACGCCGGAAGCCTACCGGAGGCTCCTTTCGATCCTCGAATCGGAGTGCGGAACGCCGGTAGGTTTCCGCGTATCGGAAACACCCTGTTTTCTCAGTCAGGGCCTGTGCGACAACCTCACCCGCGCCGGACTGGAGCTGATCGCGCAACTGTCGACTGCCGAATACAGGGCGATCTCCGAGGCGTCTGTGCCGGACGAGTTCCGGGTTCCGAACGAACCGCCGCGGCCGCTGTTCGTGCAGATCGACTTCGGGCTGATCCGGAACAGGGACGGCGCCATCGAACCGAGACTCGTCGAGATCCAGGGCTTTCCGTCGCTGTACGCGTTCCAGCCGGCGCTCGCACGCGCCTACGTGGAGGCGCACGGACTGGATGAATCGCTCGTCCCGCCCTCTTTTCCGGACGTGCTGGCCCGGGCCATTCTCGGCGCTCATGCGGCTGAGAACGTGATCCTGCTCGAGATCGATCCCCTTCATCAGAAAACCGCCTGCGATTTCGCCCTGACCCGGAAGCTGACCGGCGTGAAGGCGGTCTGCGTCACCGAGGTGCGGAAACGCGGCAGGAAACTCTTCTACTCCAACGGCGGTGTGGAGACTCCAGTTCATCGCATCTACAACCGCGCGATCGTGGACGAGCAGGTCCGCCGGGGCGTCCGGGCCGGTTTCGCCTGGACCGACGATCTCGACGTCGAATGGGCGGGGCATCCGAACTACTATTTCCGGATCAGCAAGTTTTCCCTGCCCTACCTCGACCACCCCACCGTGCCGCGAACGCTGTTTCTCGATCAGGTCAAAGCACCGCCGGACGATCTCGACAACTGGGTCCTCAAGCCGCTGTACTCGTTCGCCGGGCGGGGCGTCGTCGTGGGGCCCTCCCCGTCCGACCTTCCTGCAGACCGGCGGGGCTGGATACTCCAGGAGCGCTGCCGCTTCGAACCCCTGTTTGAAACGCCGGAGGGAATGGCCAAGGCCGAGATCCGCGTCATGTACATCTGGCTCGGCCGCGAGCCTCAGGCCGTATCAATGATCGTGCGGATGGGCCGCGGCAAGATGATGGGCGTCGACCAGAACCGGAACATGACCTGGGTCGGCGCCTCGGCCGCCCTGGTCCCTCAGCCGCGCTGATTGTACAATGCTCCGATGCGAGCGATCCTCCCGGGCCTGGCTGTGGCGATGCTGCTGGCGGGGCAAACCACGCGCCGGTTCTCCGTCGTCGAGGCGGACATCCCGGCGATGCAGGCGGCGCTTCGCCGCAAGCAGGTCAGTTCACGGGAACTGGTGCGCCTCTACCTGGAACGCATCGCGACGTACGAGGACCTGCTCAACGCCACCCTCTCCGTCAATCCGCGAGCGCTCGAAGAGGCGGACCGCCTGGACCGGGAGCGGGCCCAGGGACGGCTTCGCGGCCCGCTCCACGGGATCCCGATCGCGCTCAAGGACAACATTCACACAACCGGCATGCCGACCACCGGCGGCGCGCTCGCCTTCGCCGGCTTCGTTCCGCCCTACGACGCCACTCTGACGCGGAACCTGCGCGAGGCCGGCGCGATCCTGATCGCCAAGACGGGCCTGACGGAACTGGCCAACTGGGTCGCCGGGTCGCCGACGCCGATGCCCGGGACCTACACAGCGCTTGGCGGTTTCGCGTTCAACCCGTACGATCCCCGCCGCGACCCGCGTCCCGGCGCCGACGGCCGGCCGGTCCTTTCCGCCGGCGGATCGAGTTCGGGAATCGGCACAGCGGCCAGTTTCTGGGCCGCCAACGTCGGCACCGAAACCTCCGGTTCGATCCTCGGCCCGGCCAACATCCTGATGCTGGCGGCCATCAAACCGACCGTCGGACGTGTCAGCCGCTACGGCGTGATTCCGATCACCGCCGACCAGGACACGGCCGGCCCCATGGCGCGGACCGTCACCGATGCCGCGATCCTTCTCGGCGCGCTCGAAAGCCCCCATCCCGACCCGAACGACGGCGCCACGTCCCGGTGCGCGCCGCCGCCGGGGCGCGACTACAGGCGGTTCCTCAATCGCGACGGGCTCCGGGGCGCGCGCCTCGGGATCCCGCGCGCGGGATTTTTCGACCGCCTCGGAGAAGCCGAGCGGAAAGTGATGGAGGAGGCGATTGCCGTACTGAAGGCGCAGGGGGCGGTCGTCGTCGACCCGGCCGACATCCCCACCGCGGCCGAACTCGACCGCTGGCCGACCTGCGCCGGCGCTGACGGCGCCAAAGGGAAGGACGGCGGCTGCTCGGTCGTCTTCAAGTACGGCATGAAGCGGGACTTCAATGCGTGGCTTGCGACGCTCGGACCAGCGGCGCCCGTCAAGACCCTGACGGAGCTGCGCCAGTGGAACCTGGCTCATGCCGGCGCCGGAGCGATCCGCTATGGACAGTCGCGGCTCGACATCTCCGACGAGATGGATCTCGACGCCGACAAGGCCCGCTACGAGGCCGACCGGGCCAGGGACATCCGCCTCGCCGGCACGGAGGGAATCGATGCGGCGATGAAGACTCATCGTCTCGACGCGCTGGTGTTCCCCGGCTCGAACGGCTACAACATCGCCGCCAAGCCCGGCTACCCGACTGTGATCGTTCCGTTCGCCATGGTTCCGAACGCGCCGCGCCAGCCGTTTCCCGCCGGCTTCTCGGCCAGGCCGATGCCGTTCGGGGTCAGCTTCACCGGTATGGCGTGCAGCGAGCCGAGGCTCATCGAGATCGGCTTCGCGTTCGAACAGGCGACCCGGCGTCGCGTGCCGCCGCTCCCCTGACATGCGGACGGCGGGTCTGGCGATGGCTCTCTTCGCCGCCACGGTGGCGGTCTACTCGCCGTCGGTGGCCTTTGACTTTGTCTACGACGACACGCAAGTGGTCGCGCTCGCCCGCGCCCCGAAGTCATTCGCGGATGTGGTCCGGATCTTCACCGAGCGCCACTTCTACAACCTGCCTTACTATCGTCCGGTCACGCGGTCGACGCTGCTCATGCAAAAGTCGCTCTGGGGCGGCCGACCGGCGCCGTTCCACCTGTTCAACGTGATTCTGGCGGGTGCGGCAGCCGTGCTCGCGTTCCTGCTGCTCGGGGCGGCGCCGTTCGGTCTCCCTCCGGCGCGGGCGGCGTGCGCGGCGGCCTTGTTCGCGCTTCATCCGGTCGCCTCATCGTGCGTGTATCCGGTTTCTTCGGGGCGGGAGACGCTGCTTCCCGCCGTCTGGATTCTGGCTGCCGTCTACTGCTGGGTGACCGGACGCGTCGTTGGCGCCTGGGTCCTGTTCGCGCTGGCCCTGTTCAGCAAGGAATCTGCGGTTGTGACGCCCTTGTTGTTCGCGCTGACAGGCGGAGGCCCGTGGCGGAGATACCTGCCGGCCGTCCCGATTCTGGCGGTTTACTTCGCGATCCGCGCGGCCCTGTTCGGTGGAAGCGAGTTTGTCTACGGCGCCCTGACCGGGCCTCTGTTCGCCCTCGCCTACGCGGCCCAGACGTTCGTCCTGCCGTTCCTCGATCTCCACTATGAACCTCCGTTCTCCGTCTGGTTCTCTCCATTGCGCCAGTGCGCCGCCGCGTTGGCCTTCGCCGGATTGATATTTCTCCGGCCGCGGCAGACGCCGTACCTGCTGGCATGGTTCGCCATCGCGTTGCTGCCCACCGCCAACCTCCTCCGGCAGGAAACCCCTTACGATGAACGCCACCTCTTGCTCGCCTCGGTGGCGCTGTGCGCCGGGACGGCTCTGGTCGTGCCTCCCCGCTTCCTGATTCCGGTGATCCTGGCGGCGGCGCTCGTCTCCTGGCGGCGGGGAACGTTTTTCACGGACGACCTGGCTTTCAGCCGGCAGTGGATGAAGACCGATCCCAATAATGCCAACGCTCCGTTCAATCTCGGTTACGCGCTCGCGCGCCGCGGCCGGCACGCCGAGGCGGTCGAACCGTACCGACTGGCGGTCCGCCTCCGCCCTGACTACGCCCGCGCCCACAACAACCTTGGCGACGCGCTGCTCCAGGCGTCGCGCGCCGCCGAGGCCGAGCACCCTCTGCGCGAGGCGTTACGCCTGGACCCCACGCTGGCGGAAGCGCACTACAACCTGGGCCTGGCCCTGGCGCAGTCCGGGCGCCCGTCTGAAGCGGTTGGTCCCCTTGCCGAGGCGGTTCGCCTGATGCCGGGTTCGCCAGAAGCGCACAACAATTTCGCGATCGTGCTGGCGATCAACGGCAGGACACAGGAAGCGGCGGCGCACTGGAGGCGCGCCCTCGAACTGAAACCGGACTACGACGACGCCCGCAGGAATCTGACCCTCGTCGAACAGGGAAAATAGCGAGCGCACCGCGCGGGACTTTTCTACGCGAATGCTTCGAGCAACAGCCGGATGTGTCTCGCCGCCGGCGCGGACGGGTTCCCCGGCTCATGACGGCCCCACTGTCCGCGGGCGCAGGCCAACGCCAGGCGCGCGCTGGGGATCATCACGGCGCAGTTGCCGGCGGCGCCGATGCTCATGAAGGTGTCGGCAGGCGCGCCCGGCCACGTCACCGCGTCCGGATGCAGACGCCCGGTCGCGTTGAACCACCAGTTGCAGCCGTAGATGCCGGCGCCGTATTCGGTGAAATGGTCGCTGCCTCCTCCGTAGGTGCCGATTCCGAGATAGTCGTTTGTCTCCGCCTTGGCCGTGTGCGGCAGATCGCGGGGCGTCTGAGGCCGACAGTACTCCTTGAAACCGGTCTGGCTTTGCTCGATCCAGTACCAGCCGATCCGTCCGAAATCGCGAACGGTGGCGAAGAGCCGGCGGTTGGCGGCGCGAAACCGCAACCCGTCAGCGATGCCGGCCGCCTTCAGGCGGGTATTGGCCGCCAGGCTTGGGTCCTCGCGCAGGATCCGGTCAAAGAGCGTCTTCTGGTAGAGCATGATGGCGTAGTCGTTGTACGCCCATGCCGCTCCCGGCGGTTCGGGCCGGCCGTATCCGCTGGTCATGGACGCCAGATGCCGAAGCGTCATGGGCCGGTCTTTTTCAGACAACGGCCAGCCGAAATCGGCGACCCGCTGATCGAGCGAGGTGGCCTTCCTCTCTTCGATGGCCAGAAACAACAGGGTGCTGAGCACAGGCTTGGCCGAGGAGAACCAGTCGAAATGGTGGTCCTGAAGCCCCCACGAATAGACTGTCCGTCCGTTGTGCAGGACTTGCCCATGCCCTCCGAGAGCACGCTCGAGGTCGGCCAGGACCGTCCGGCGCGCCGCCACCGCTCAGGCTCCCAGATACTTCGCAAGCCAGTCCAGGACTTCCTTCATGTGATAGCGCGCGTTTTCGCCGCTGAGCACCCAGTGGTTCTCGTCGGGAAAAATCACAAGGCGGGCCGGCACTTCTTTCCGCTGGAGCAGCTTATAGATCTCGAACGCCTGGCTGACGGGAACACGGTAGTCGCGCTCGCCGTGCGTGATCAGCATGGGAGTCCGGAAGTTGGCCGCGTACGTGGCCGGACTCTGATCCCTCCACGGTTTCGCCCCTTCCCAGACCGGTCCTCCGTTGCGGCGTTCCCAATACCAGGCGCCGTCGGTCGAACCCCACATCGACGCATTGTCCGTGAGGCCGGCGTGATTGACCAGGCATTTGAACCGCGTTGTGTGGCCTTCGAACCAGTTCATGAGGTACCCCCCATAGCTGGCGCCGATCGCTGCCTGCCGCGAGCCGTCGATGAAAGGAAAACGCCGGATTGCGTCGTCTGCCGCCTCTTCGATCTCTGCGGCCGGACCGCGAAGGACATCGGAGTGGATAGCCGCCGCGAACTCCTCGCCGAAACCGGTCGACCCCGTGTAATTCGTCATGAGCAGGACGTAGCCCGGCGACGTCAAAAGATGATAGTTCCAGCGGACGAAATAGTTGTCCTTCGACATGCCGTGCGGTCCGCCGTGCGGAAACACGATCAGCGGGTATTTCCTGGACTCGTCAAAGGCCGGCGGCAGCACCATCACGCTGTGAATGCGCTTGCCGTTGCGGGCCGTGAACCAGATGTGGCGGGGCGGCGCCCAGTCGATCTCCTCGATCTTCTCCCGGTTGAACTCCGTCAGCAGCCGGTGCGACCGATCCTCCGGGTTCACCACGACCAGATCGTCAGGGTGCGTCATCGACCCCCAGAGTCCAACCAGCACCGGCTTTTCCGCCCGGCGCGGCGCCGAAATCGCCGAGTAGACTCCCTGCGCCTGGCTCACCACGGGCTGAGGAACGCCGCCCGCCGCCGGCATGGCGAAGATCCGGTCCACGCCGTGCTCCTCCGCCGTCATGTAGACCGTGCGGCCGTCCGGAGAGAACGTGACGGCGCCCACGGACCGGTCCCAGCGGCTCGTCAGGATCTCGGGCTTGGCTCCCTCCCTGGTCCATTCCAACCGCGCCAGCCGGTTCAGAGAATAAAGCTGCTTCTCTTCGTCCAACTCGTGGCCGACGTAAAGCCATCTGCCGTCGGGCGAAAAGCCCACGTTGTGGTAGCTGTCCGGTCCTGAGGTCAGCGCCCGCGGCTCGCCGCCCGAGGCCGGCGCCAGGTAGACGTGCGTATGGGTCGGAGCCACCGCCGCCCGGTGGCGGTCGATCAGCGCGGTGAACACGACGCCCGCCCCGTCCGGAGTCCACTCGGCGGAAAGGTCCGGCTCCGACAGCGCCCGGGGACCATCAAAGCCCGGCTGCGCCGCAAGCTTTGTTCCGGCGAGCAGGTCGCGCGCCTTCGCCCCGGGCGCCAACTCCTGCACGAACGGGTGGACGCGCGTGTCGTCGAGCCACTGGTCCCACTGCCGGAACGGAAAGGCCGTGAACACCCTGGCGTTGTATTTCCGCGCTTTCCGGGCGGCGGCTTCCCGGCGATTGGCTTCCTCGTCGGCGGCCCCGGGATAAACGCTGCTCTGAAACAGGATCGCCTTCCCGTCGGGCCGCCAGCGCGGCGAGGAAGCGCCCGTCGAGACGCTGGTGACGCGGGCGGCGTCACCCCCGGCCAGCGAGAGCACGTACACCTGAGGAGCGTCGTCCCCCTCCCGCCGAGTTGTGAAGGCGATCTGCGTGGAATCGGGGGAAAAGACGGCGCCGCTTTCCGGCGCGCGGGTTTGCGTCAGCCGCCGCGGCGCCCCGCTGTTGACCGGAACAATCCAAAGGTCGGACGTGGTCTGGTCCTTGTCGTAAGAGGGTTCGGTAACCGAAACCACCGCCCATCGGCCGTCCGGCGAGACGGCGGGTGAACTGACGCGCCGCATGGTCCAGACGTCGGCGTGGGTGATCGGGCGCTTGGCCGGGAGGGAGACGGAAAGGAGCAGAACGAGCGCAACCAACCGCATGTGTGCTTCTCCTGAAATACAAAGAGCGCATCGGACTGGCTCCGGTGCGCCCTGGACAACCGAATCTGGAAAACAGGCGGGCGTTACTTCGCCTTCTTCTGCTTCTGCTGGCCGACGCGAATCTTGAACTGTTTCTGCTGGGCCTCCGACCAGGATTTCCAGTCAAACCGGGCCGAAGCCTCTTTCAGGTACTCGTCGACATTCGTGTTTTTGGGCAGTACTGCCACAATCGTCGCCTGCTGGACGCCGTCGGGATGGGTCAGGCGGAATCGCCGCGCATTGGGTATTGCCATAACAGCCTTCAGTTTACCACGTGACCTGATCGCGCCTCGCTTTATTGCGCCGCCGGCGGACGGGCGGTCTGGGCCACGCACCGGCACGAAAGCGCCCGAAGTTCGGTGGTCAGTTCGCCCCTGGCAAAAGCCACGCGCTTGCCGGAGGGGTCCAGCCGCGGCGGCCCGCGGCGCGGCAGGCGCCAGTCGATCCGGCTCACGGCGCCGCCAGCGGCGGGGATCCTCCAAAGGGACGGCGGATCGGTGGGCGCGCTCAACAGAAGGGCCTCTTCGCCCGGAAGCCATTCCAGGCCGTCGATGGCGCCCTGCCGCAGCGTGGCGACCTGGCGCGGTTCAAGGGATTCGACGGGAAGGACCACAACCGCCGACCCGGCGACATAGCTGAGATAACGGCCGCTGCCCGACAGTCCCAGGTGGCGCAACTCTGCGGCCCGCACCAGTTCACGCTCTTCCCGGGTCTCGACGTTCACCGAACGCAACGCGCCCTCCCGGTGAAAGTAGACCGACTTTCCGTCCGCCGACCATGTTCCCTCCATCGGCACACTGTCCACGGCGGGTTCGCGCACCAGAGCCGCCATGCGCCCGCTCGCCAGATCGTAGCGGAACAGGCCGCGCTGCCCGTGACGGTCGCTTCCGCTCAGCAGAAGCGAGTCGGCGCGGGGCGACCAGCGCGCCCACTCGATTACCGCCAGTTTCGGGGCGTGGACCTGTTCGCCGCCGAGGGCCAGATCGCGAACGACGATTACGCGCGACTCGGCGCCAAAGTTTTCCTGACCTGTCCGCGCCAAGTACGCCAGTCGCGATCCGTCTGGCGCCCATTGCGGGTTGCTGTTGGCTCCCCGCACTTTTCCGGAAACCCTGGCCGCCTCCGCCGAGCCCCAATCGCTTACGTAGACATCGATCTCGCCGGTCCGCAGGGCGTAGTAAAGGGTCCCGTCCCGGGTGATTCCCATCGGAAGCGCGCGGCCGGCGGCGCCATGCAGCAGCCGGGGCTCGCCTTCGGCGCGAGAGCCGGCCAGAGATTGCAGCCACAAGCCTGGGCCGCCGCCCCGGTCGCTCAGAAAAACCAGACCTGTCCCGTCGGGAGAGAACAACGGGAACACATCGTTGGCCCGATGTTCCACCACCTTCTCGAGCGCGGTCCCATCCGCCGCCAGCAGGAAGATGTCCCGCTCGTTGGCGCCTTCCCGGGCGAAGTCGTCGAAGGCGATCCAGCGTCCGTCGGGAGACATCGACATCCTGTTCGGGTAGGACCAGTTGAGGCTTCTGAGCACCCGAATCGAGCCGTCGGCCGCCGAAACGAGCGTGATCTGGCTGATGTTGTCGCGACGGAAAAACAGCGTCAGGATCGACCGCCCATCCGGAGACCAGGCGCAAGGTTGCACGAAGCCCAGTTCCTCGTTCTCGACCAGCGTCCGGACGGTGCCCCCCGCTACGTCCACAACGCGGAGGTCGTAGAACCTGTTCCTGTTACGCCACGCGTACGCGATCCGGGTTCCGTCCGGCGACGGCACGGAGAAGTAGGCGAACTCCCCGGAACCGGCCGGCGCGGGCGCGATCACCCGGACTGTCCCGCTGGCGGTGTCGCGAACCGTTAGCGCGCCCGTTGCGTCGGGTCCGGCGATATAGCTGCCGTCCGGCGAGGGTGCGCCCAGGTGGACCGCCGGTCCCTCCCACAGCTTCCGGGATTCCGCGCCTTGCGCCGCCAAGGCGGCCAGCAACGCGGTGACAATCCCGGCCCGCACGGCGGCCTACTTCTTGTTCCCTTGTTCCTTGGCGAGCCTCACCTTGCCGGAATCCAGCTTCTTCTGGATCTTGGCGAGTTCGGCGGCATCCTGCTCGGCCGGGGCTGCGCTGTGGTGGAGCCGCACGGCAATCTCCCATTCGGCCACGGCCTCCTTCAGCTTCCCGCGTTTGGCATAGACGTCTCCGAGGTGGTCATGAACCGTGGCGTCCTTGGACGCCCGGGCCACAGCTCGTTGGAGGTAGTCTTCCGCTTCCTCGAGCCGGCCAAGGCGGTAGTAGGCCCACCCAAGCGAGTCGAGAAACGCGCCGTTGGCCGGTTCCTGTTCGAGAGCTTTCTGGATCATCGCCACGGCTTCATTCAGATTCGTGTTGCGGTCGGCGTACATGTATCCGAGATAATTCAATGCCGAGGCCGAAGACGGATTCAGCTGGAGCAGCTTCTTGAACTCCGCCTCCGCCTGGTCGATCTTCTTCATCTTCTCGAACATCGCCCCGCGCAGGAAGTAGATGGTTTCTTTGTCGTCGTTCTCCTTGGAGAGTTTTTCGGCCGCATCGATCGACCTGGCCATCTCGGTGAAGTTCCGCAGCTTCTCGTAGATGGAAACCAGAGTCAAGTGCGTTTCCCGATCGCTCTTGCCATCGAAAAGCTTTTTGACGAGCGCCACCGCCTCTTCGCCCCTGCCAAGGTCGGCGAGAAGATTGGCGCGAACGACGCGCGTGGCACGGTCGTCCGGCCACTTCCGGAACGCGGCGTCGGACTCCTCCTCGGCCTTCTTGAACTGCCGGTCCTGCCGGTAGGTATCGACCACCTGGGCCGACGCCCGCGCCGCAAAGGCGTTGTCGAGAGCGGCCAGTTCGCGGAAGACTTCCACCGCCTGCTCGGCCTGCTCGTTAGCCCGATAGAGCAGACCGAGGCGCTCGAGAAGCAGCGCCCGGTTCTGCCTTTCGGCCGCCGAATAGGACCGTCTGACAGTCGAATCCACAACCGTCTTGAGAGCCTTGATCGCCTCCGCCAGCTTTCCCTCAACTTCAAAGATTCCGACTTCGTTGTAAAGAACCTCAAGGTTTTCCGGATCCGCCGCCTTCGCCCTGTCGCTGGCTTCGCGAGCCTTGTCGAACTTGCGCTGTTGCCGGTAGATCTGGGAGATCCGCAGCCACGCCTGTACATCCTTGGGCTCGGCGGCGGCCATCTCCTCGTAGATCTTCAGGGCCTCATCGGTCTTGTCGGCGAACAGCAGGCTCTGGGCCAGCGCGCGTTTCAGCTCGTCGTTGTTCTTTGCGATCTCGAGCGCCTTGCGGTAGGCTTCCGCGGCCATGGCGTACTCCTTGGCCTGCTCGTAGGCGGCGGCGAGCGCCGCGAGCGTGCGCGGATTAGGATTGCGGTCCGCCAGCCGCCGGAACAGTTCACTCGCCCGCTTCGGATCGCCCAAGTCCGTGTAGACAAGGGCCAGCCCCATGGTGGCGTCGTCGCTGTCCGGGTCGATCTCCAGGGCCTTCTTGAACGCCCGCTCAGAGTCCACCGAGTTCTGGGCGACCTTATAGAGCCGGCCGAGCGTCAGCCACGCCTCGATGTCTTTCGGCGATTCTTCGGTGATCTTGGCGTACTGCTCGATCGCCTTGTTGAGGATGTTCTCCTTGATCTTGCCTTGTTGCGAATCGCCCATGATTCGCATGTAGATCCGCCCCAGCACGCGCCGGGCGTTGAGATCCTTTGGATCGGCCCGCAGCGCGGCTTCGGCGTCGGTAACAGCCTCGGATATGCGCCCCGCCTGAATGTAGAGGTCGGAGAGTTCCTCGGCGATGAAGGACGCGCCCGGATCGGCTTTGAGCGCGGCCCGATAGTGGTCAATCGCCTTGTTCAGGTACTCGCCCTTGTTGTTGTACGCGCCGGCCAGATCCGCGTAGAGGTGGCCCATCGTGAAGTTGTAGTAGGATTCCGCCCTGTTGGGCGCCGGTCTGTCCGGGGCCTGCGCGAACACGGAGGCGGCGGCCAGGAAACAACAGAAGCTCGTTCGAAACAACATAGGGCGATTTTTGGACCCACGGGTGCACACCGCGGGCGGGTCGACACTCCTTCCCGATCTCAGTATATCCCGACGTGCCGCGCCACGCTCCCGTTGCGGCGGCCGTCTGGTTTCGCGCCTGCTCCGGCCAGCCGGCTGAGACGACTTCCGCCGCTCCGCTAGACTGGGACCATGCGCGCGCTCGAGCTGGCCGAAACACTGCCCCTGCTCGTGCGCACGCCCCTTGAATGGGGCTCGGCCGTTCTCACCGATCCCGTAGCCCTGCTCGGCGACCACGCCTTTCTCGAAAAGAAGGCGGCGAATAACGCCATGGAGTTGATGACCCGCTGGCCCGGCGACTGGATTCCCGGCTGGGTGGAAACCATGACCGCCGTCGCCCGCGACGAAGCCGCCCACCTCGCCCAGGTGACACATCTGCTGCTGTCGCGCGGAGGGCGCCTCGACCGGGTGCACAAAAACCCCTACGCCCATGCCCTCCGCCTGCTGGTCAGAAAAGGGGAGGCCGCCGAAGCGCTCGACCGTCTGTTCGTCTCGGCGTTGATCGAGGCGCGTTCCTGCGAGCGCTTCGCTCTGCTCTCGGCGGCGTCGCGGGACCGCGGACTGAGCGCCTTCTACCACCGCCTGTTCGCCTCCGAGCTGAACCACTACCAGGTGTTTCTCACACTCGCCGGGCGTCTTGCCGGAAGGCGGGCCGTTGACACACGCTGGCGGCAGATGCTCGAGGCGGAGGCCGTGATCATCTCGCGACAGCCCTTCGGGCCGAGAATTCATTCCGGTTTTCCCGAACCCGGCCCGGACTGATCCTGTCCGCCCGGCGAATCCGGGCTGGTTCCGCCGCCCCGCTCCGTGATGTTGTCTAATGTTGGTTCGCGATGTCCCGGCATCTCCCCGCTCTGCTGCTGATCACCTTGTCCCCGGCCGTCGAACGCGCCGGCGGATCCACGGGCGAACGGATCTACAATACGCACTGCGCGCCCTGCCACGGAATCGGCGGCGCGGGCGGCCGCGGTCCCGCGCTGACGCGCCTCCAACGGGCCGGCGACGACGCCTCGCTCGCCGAACTCATCCGCGACGGCATCCCCGGCACCGAGATGCCCCGCGGCTGGATGCTCAGCGAACGGGAACTGGCGGATGTGACCCGTTACGTCCGCTCGCTGGGAACCGTCGCCGCCGCGGCCGTTCCGGGCGACCCCTCGCGCGGCGCGGAACTGTTTCGCGCCCAGGGATGCGCGGGCTGCCATATCGTCCGCGGAGTGGGCGACGCCTGGGGACCCGAGTTGACCGAAGTCGGCGCGAGACGCTCGGCGGCGCATCTGCGGGAATCCATCGTGAACCCGGCGGCTTCGTTGCCGGACGGATTTATGCTGGTCGACGCCGGTTCCGGAAGAGCGATACGGATCGCCGAGGATCCGTTCACCGTGCAGGTGCTCTACCCCGGCGGCCGGATCGCCTCGTACCGGAAGTCCCGGCTGTCGAGCTACCGGAAGCTTCCCGGCGAGTCGCCCATGCCCGCCTACGGCAAGCTCGCGCCCGGAGACCTTCAGGACCTCGTCGCCTATCTTGCTTCGCTGCGGGGAGGCAAGCAATGAGACGCCTGGCTGCTTTCCTTTCCATCCCGCTCGCCGCGCAGGTGAGCTTTGACCGACTCCGCGACGGCGAACTCGAGAAAGGCAACTGGCTGACCTATTCCGGAAACCTGGCCGGCCACCGCTTCTCTCCCCTGCGCGAAATCACGCCCGCCAACGCCGCTGGACTGCGTGTGCTCTGGACATACCAGACGAAGAACCCGGGACTGGTGCAGACCTCGCCCGTCGCCGTGGATGGCGTTCTTTATGTGACCGAGCCTCCCAGCGCCGTCGCCGCCCTCGATGCGCGCACCGGGCGCAGGCTTTGGCGTTGGGAACGGCCACTGCCGCGCGACCTCAGGACGATCGGTTTCTACCGGGTCAACCGCGGCGTCGCTGTGCTCGGCGGAATGGTCTACGTAGGGACTCTGGACAACCACCTGGTGGCGCTGGACGCGACGTCCGGCGCGGTGCGATGGGATTCGGTGGTCGCCGACTACCGCGAAGGTTACTCGATCACCTGCGCCCCGTTGGCGATCCGCGGAAGGATTGTCGTCGGAATCGCCGGAGGCGAGGCCGGAATCCGCGGCTTTGTCGACGCCTACGAAGCGGAGACCGGAAAACGCGTCTGGCGTTTCTGGACGGTTCCGGCGCCGGGTGAGCCGGGCGTTGAGACCTGGGCCGGCGAGTCCTGGAGGCACGGCGCGGCGGCCACGTGGCTGACCGGAACCTACGATCCCTCGTTGAACCTCGTCTACTGGACTACCGGAAACCCCGGGCCCGATTTCAACGGGGACCAACGCGCCGGCGACAATCTTTATTCCTGCTCTCTGCTCGCTATCGACGCCGCCTCAGGCCGGCTTCGCTGGCATTTTCAATTCACTCCGCACGACACCCACGACTGGGACGCCACCCAGATTCCCGTGCTGATCGATGCGAGTGTGCGCGGCAGGCTCAGGAGGATCGTCGCCGTGGCCAACCGCAACGGTTTCTACTACGTACTGGACCGCGCCACCGGAGAGTTCCTTCACGGCGTTCCCTTTGTGAAGCAGACATGGGCGAAGGGACTGGATGACAAAGGCCGCCCGATTGTGATCGCGGGCACCGATCCCAGCGAAACGGGTGTGCTCGTCTGGCCGAGTCTTCATGGCGGGACCAACTGGTTCAGCCCCTCTTACAGCCCTGTCACCGGGCTGTTCTACGTCGCGGCGAGAGAGATGGGATCGTACTATTACAAGAGCGAAGCTGAGTTCAAACCACTTACATTCTTTGGAGGCGGCGGCGAGCGCGCCCTTCCCGCCCATGAGTCCTGGGGCGCGATCCGCGCGCTGGAGGTGGCGACGGGCCGCCTGGTGTGGGAGTTCCGGCTTGAAACGCCGCCTTGGTCCGGCGTCATGTCGACGGCGGGAGGCGTCGTTTTCAGCGGAGCCGTCGAAGGAACCTTCTTCGCCCTTGACGCGCGGACCGGCAGGCCACTGTGGGATTTCCAGACCGGCGGCGAGATGCGGACCAATCCAATCAGCTTTCTCGTCGACGGACGGCAGCGCGTGGCCATGGCCTCGGGCGCGTCGATCTACGTCCTCGGATTGCGCTGAGCCGCCCGCGGCTGGACGGTCCTCAGTCCTCACCTTGGCAGGATGCTCCCTGGCGGTGGGCCGGGACCGCCACACTCGGTCAGACACATATGATTGAAAAAAATCGAGTTATACCAAATTTGCCATCGCTGCCGCGCGGGGCGGTGGCATCTCCTTGGCCGGACCCACGGCTCGATTTTGAAGGAATCACTTCGGGAACCGAATCCCAACTTCGTCCCGGCACGGGTAACAAATCCGGCCCGGATGCCGTCTATTTCCACTGGCGAGCGAAGGCCGTCCGGTCCGCGCGGCCGCTCCGTGTTATATTCGAAGGTTAACTTGACACGATTCCCAACCACCCCGCATGGAGGCAGCTTGCGGCTCCAATCCCTTTTGGCGTATGTCCTGGCCGGCGCAATGATCGCGCCCGCTCAACAGATCCCCGGACCGGTCAACCGGCTCGTGGATCCGAAAGAAACTCTGAAGATCATTGTGATTGAGGGAGAAGGCGCGAAGAACAACATCAAGTCGCGCACGGCCACCGCCCCGGCGGTCGAGGTGCGTGACGCCTCCGACAAGCCCGTCGCCGGAGCCGAAGTGGTTTTTCAGCTCCCTATGGCCGGCCCGAGCGGCGTGTTCAACGGCTGGCTCAAGACCCAGACGGTCCGCACCGATGACAAAGGCCGCGCGACAACGACCGGCTACGCGCCGAACACCGAAGCTGGGCGTTTCAACATCAAGGTGACTGCCACATCCGGCGCGCAGATGGGTTCCGCCGTCATCGCCCAGGCCAACATCGAAGGCAACGGCTCCGCCACCGCAAAGAAGAGTGGGACGTGGAAGTGGGTGGGCATCCTGGGGGGCGCCGCCGTCGCCGGTGGAATCGTCGCCGCTACGCGCGGAGGAAATGACACCGCTGCGGCGACTCCGAAGGTGCCGGTTACGATCACGGCGGGATCGGTCGGTGTAGCCGGGCCGCGATAGACCGGGAAGCGATGAGGAGAAAGTCCATGTGGCGTCATACGATTCTGCTGTGCGGAGCCCTGGCCGCGGCCGCCGCTGAGGCGCAAACGCTGTCCGGCGTTTCGTCCGGCTTCGTTTTCGATGAACAGGCACGCGCCCTGCGCGTGGTAGTGGGAGTGCCGGGTGCGGCCTACCTCGGATCCGCCCTCGAATCCGGGCTGGACGCGGCTTCGGTGTCGCCGGACGGCTCGCTGGCCGTCACCGTGCGGGGCCACGAGGCCAGCCTCGTGGATCTCGCCACGGGGCGGACCTCGCTGCTCGGCGAGCTCGATGGAACGCCGTCGGCGTTCGCCTGGAACGCAGATTCGGTCGCCGTCGCCGCGTCCCGCCTGACCCGCTTCCGGAAGCTGCGGTCCGCGTCGCCGGAGCGGACCGATCTGCTGGCGCCCGCTTCAGGCGTCACGGCGCTCGCACTCGACGCCGAGGGCCGGGTGCTGGCGGCCGCGCCCGACGGCATCTACGTCGCCGACGGAAGCGGACCCCGGCTGATCGAAGCAGCGCCCGGCATCACCGCCATCGCCATCTCCGGCGCGGATCTGTATGTCGCTTCCACCGCGCGCAAGCAGGTGCTGGTCACACGGCGGTATGCGGAGTCGCCCGAGACGTCCCTTGTGGCAGGCGAAGCATCCGGGTTGGATACGCCCGTGGCTGTCGCCGGCTCGCCTGACGGAAGCCTCGTCTACGTCGCCGACGGGACGGCCAAAGCGGTGTTCGCGTTCCGTCCGGCTACCGGAGAGCTTGTCTTCCGGCTCGACCTCGATTTTATGCCCTCGCGGCTGGACCGGTTCCACGGAAGCCTGTTTCTGTTGAACAGCCGTGCTTCGGACTCCGAGCCAGTCCAACTGTTCGACGCGGCGCAGCGCGCCGCCTATTTCGTACCGGCGGACGATCTCTCCCAGGCCGCCTCGGTGGAGGAATAATTCGTGCAGCGACTGCGCTCCCCTTTCCTGAATTCCTGCGCCGCGGTCCTGCTGGCCGGCGGCGCCCTGCTTGCCCAGAACACGTCGCTCGGCCTCCGCGTTCAACTCCCGGATTCGACCAACGACGTGGCGGATGGTTCACTCCTGCTGATGCCCACCACAGCCATCGGCCAGACCGTGGGGGGCAATTTTAACGCCACCAACCGCACCACCCAAACCATAACGATCAATTTCATCCAGGTCTCCGGCTCCACCGATTTCACACTGGGAAACGCGCCTGAAACGCCGTTCACGGTTCCCGCCAACGGAGTGTTCGGCTTCCAGGTGAACTACAAGGCCACCACCAGCCAGCGGACGAACGGCCGGCTCCAGATCAATTTCACAGCTGGAACGGCCAGTTTCACCTTCGGAGTCAACCTGACGGGCGTGTGCCCCGAGTTCGCCTTCAGCTTTATCCCTTCCGGCGGGAACCAGACAGTACTCACCGACGGGGCGACGATCCAGTTCCCCAACACCGCCATCGACGCCTCTTCGAGCGCGGCGATTGTCGCCACCAACCGCGGGAGCTACCAGGGAGTCTTCAACTTCGCCACCGTCTCCGGCTCATCCGAGTTCGCCACCTTCAACGTCCCCCTTAGCGGAACCGTCGTCGAGGCCGGCCGCGAAATCCGGTTCGGACTCAACTTCACCCCCAAAACGCTCGACCCCTCCCGAGGAACTCTGACGATCGAGACCGGCGACCGGCGGATTTCCGCCAATCTCGCCGGCCTGGGCTCGGGGGCCCGGTTCGCCTACGAGACGGTCAGCGAAGCGGGATCCGCTCCTCTCTCGCCCAACACGCAGATCACCATTCCGGACACCAATGTGAGTGAGAAGACGACCGCCGTCGTTCGGGTTCGCAACACCGGCAACGCCGACGGCAGAATCACGGCGCTGTCGGTCAACGGTTCGGGTTTCTCGCTGGCCGATCCGCCGATTCTGCCGGTTCTGCTGCCGCAAAACTCCTCCATCGCCGTCACGATCAACTTCCAGCCCACTACGCCGGGGCGAGCCACCGGCCGCCTCCGCATCGGCTCGGACGACTTCGACCTGGTTTCCAACGGCCTGGGACCGAATCTCACCTACGCCTTCGTGATCAACAACGTTTCCACGCCGGTCGCCAACAACGGCAGCGTCATCTTCACGCCCGCCGCCGTCGGCGCGTCCAGTTCGCTCCGCTTCCAGATCACAAACACGGGAACGGCGCCGACCACGGTTTCTTCCATCGGCTTCGCGGCTCCGACCACCGTGTTCACACTGGGCGCCCTCCCGAACCTTCCGGTGAACCTCGCTCCAAACGCCTCGACCGGGTTCACGATTTCGTTCTCCCCCGTCGCGCTCGGCACCACCACCGCCACGTTGCGTGTCGACAACCTCAGCTTCACACTGTCGGGGGCGGGCAACGCCCCGCCGCCCCTTCCCGCCATCCGTTTCGACGGCGCATCCGGAAACCAGGACCCCCTTGCTCAGCCGGCGGTGGGCCTGACACTGGCGTCCAGTTACCCGCTCGCGCTCAGCGGAACTTTGACGCTCACGTTCAACTCCGAAGTGGGCGCCAATGACCCGGCGGTGCAGTTCGCCACCGGCGGCCGCACGGTCGCCTTCACGATCCCGGCCAACACGTCGCGCGCGATTTTCCCGAACAACGCCACGCAGATCCGGGTCCAGACCGGAAGCGTGGCCGGCAGCATCGTCCTGACTCCGGACGTCGTCACGGCTGATGGCGGCATCCGGCTCACCCCCACCAATCCGCCCACGGCCAGCCTGTCGGTGGCGGCAGGCGCCCCACGCCTGCTGAGTGTGTCCGTGTCGTCGAAGACGGCCAACACGGTTACGCTCCTGGTAAGCGGCTACGCGACCAGTCGCTCCGTGACCGGCATGCAGCTCACGATCACTCCGACACAAGGCGAGAACGTGCAGACCACCAGCCTGACGCTGCCTGTCGAAGCGGCCTTTGTCGGCTATTACGCGGGCGCCGCGTCGGCGCAGTTCGGCAGCCTCTTCTCGGCGACGATTCCGTTGACGCTCGCCGGCGACCTCACCAACGTCACACAGTTGGCCGACACCATCCAGTCGGTTTCGGTGACCGCCACGAATCGCGTGGGAACCTCGCCCGCGGTTTCGGTCAACGTCCGCTAGGCTCGGCCGCCCGGGCCGAGCCTGCCAGCGTTCGGTCCGAGACGCGCTTTCCGCGCGGTTCGTTCGTCCGGTTGACATCGGCCGGGCGGTGCGAAATAATCCTCCCCGAAGGGGGTCCCGGATTGTCCCGCACACGTGTTTTCATCGCAGCCGCTTTCATCAACTTCATTCTTTCCCACCCGGCGGGCGCCCAAACGACTTTCGCCACCCTCACCGGGACTGTCACCGACCCGAACGGCGCCGTGATTCCGGGCGCCACGATCGAGGTGACCCACCAGGGCAGCAACTACCGCTACACGGCCGCATCGAACGCTGCGGGCATCTTCACGGTCGGCCAGCTTCGGGAAGGCGTTTATAGCCTGCGCGCGAAAAACCCCGGGTTCAAGGAAACGGTAATTGCCGACATCCGCCTGGCCGCGCTCGAGATTCGCCGCATCGAACTCCGTCTTGAGATCGGCACCGTCGAAACAAGGGTGGAAGTTTCCGCCCAAGGCGGCGCCATCGAAACCGAGACCGCACGCATCAGCGACAGCAAGGGCGCGGACCTGCTGAAGTCGCTGCCGCTCAACACCCGCTCGCTCAGCGGATTCCTCGCCCTGTCGCCTGGCGTGGTCCAGGCTGGCGCCGGCTCGTCGACACGCCGCTTCGCTGGCAGCCGCGCCAACCAGGAGGACACCACGATCGACGGCATCACTGTGGCCAACGGCTACGACGGGACCCAGATCGGACCGCTCTACAGCTACATCGAAAGCTACGAGGAGATTCGCATCGACATGGCCAACAACACGGCCGAGTTCGGCGCGATCGGCCAGGTGACCGTCGTATCGAAGTCCGGCACCAACAATCTCCACGGCGTCGGACTGGATTACTATACGACGCCCTGGTTTCGCGCCCGCGATCCTTTCGCCCTTCAGCGCAGCGGCAACATCAGCCACAGCCTGGGGGGACTGATCAGCGGTCCCGTGGTGATCCCGAAGCTCTACAATGGCCGCAACAGAACCTTTTTCACTTTCTCCCTCGAGACGTCGCGCGGAAGCCAGATCCGTCAGAATCTGAACCCCACCGTTCCGCTCGCCGCGTGGCGCCAGGGCGATTTCTCCGCCCTGACCACTCCGGTTCGGGATCCGTTCGCCAACAACACGCCCTTCCCGGGAAACCGCATTCCAGCGTCCCGCATCAGTCCCGTGTCGCAGCGGATCCAGGAGCGCTTCTGGCCGCTGCCGAACTTCGGCGACCCCAGTGTCTTCGCCAGCCAGAACCACCGCGTCCAGCTTTCGCGCGCCTTCGATCCGAACACGTACGTCACCAGCCGGCAGGATCACCGCTTCTCAGACAGAACCTCCATCTTCGCCCGCTTCACCTGGGACCGCCAGTACAGCCGCCAGTATACCGGCGGCCTGCCGACGATCGGACAGAACTGGCAGACCCGTTCGACTCGCGGCTTCATGGTCTCCTCGAGCCACGCCTTCCGGACCAACCTGCTCAACGAGTTCCGCTACGGATTCGCCTACAACAACAACCCGCGCAATCCCCCGACGCTCGGCAAGGAGGTCGTGCAACACCTGGGAATCGTCGGCCTGGTGGACAACCTGCCCGACATTCATGGGCTGTTCAAGGTCGCTTTCACGGGGCTGGGCATCACCGCGATCGGCGTGGACAATGACTGGCGGCACCCGGGTTTTGAAAACTGGGTGCAACAGTTCCAGGAACAGCTGAGCTGGTACCGGGGAAAGCACAACGTCAAGGCGGGAGTGCAGTTGATCCGCGTCGTGTTCAACGACCGCCAGGCCAACACCGCCCTGTTCGGCAGCGTGAATTTCTCCAACCGATACACGAATCATCCCTATGGCGACTTCCTGCTGGGCGCGCCCAACACCGCCTCCCGCGCGTTTCCGCCGGAGTTGATACAGCGGTTGCGCTGGGGAACTGATTTCTTCATCACCGACGACTACAAGGTGACGCCTAAGCTCTCGCTCAACCTCGGCGCTCGCTACGAACTTCATCCGGGTTGGAGCGAGCGCACGGGCGCGCAAGCAGTCTTCGACATTGGAAGCGGCAAGATTGTCGTGCCCGACGGGTCGCTCAACCTGGTCAGCCGGCTGATGCCGCGGGGCTACGTAGATATCGTCGAGGCAAGCAGTCTGGGCTACGACCCCAAGTCGCTGCTGACGACCGACCACGGCAACATCGCCCCTAGAATCGGACTTGCATGGCGGCCGTTCGGCGCCAACACCGTCATCCGGAGCGGGTACGGAATCTTTTATGACGTGGTCGCACGGTCGGTTACGGCTGGCGGCGCGCCTTTCGTACTCAACGAACCGGCGTACACCAACACCGCCGGAATCCCGACCGTCGTCTTCCCTCGAGTGTTTCCCCAGACAGCGAGTGGACTCACGACCGTCGGTCTGCCGGGGGCGTATCGCAAGGACCTCCGCACGCCGTTCAGCATGCAGTACAACTTTACCGTGGAGCACCAGCGCTGGAATACCGGCTTTCGCGTTTCCTATATCGGAACCAACACCCGCCAGGGCGAATGGGGCTACAACATCAACCAGCCGGTTCCCGACAGCCGCCCCTTCGTCGACAAACCACGGCCGTTCCCGAACTATCCCGGCATCACCTATATCACGAACGGCGCCGGCCACCAGTACAACTCCCTCACAGCCGAAGTGGAGCGCCGCTTCTCGAAAGGACTGTCCTATCAGTTCTCCTGGGTCTGGGCGCGCGACATCGGCGACCTGGAACGCGGCCAGTCGCCGGAAAACGCCTACGACCGCCGGCGCGAACGAAGCGTCTGGCTCGACATTCCCACCCACCGCATGACGAGCAATTTCTTCTGGCAACTGCCCTTCGGCCGGGGACAGAGGTTTCTCAACCAGGGCAAGGTCCTCCACTACCTCGTGGGAGGATGGGAGCTGAGTGGCGTTTACAGTATCTACTCCGGACAGTTTCTCACGCCCCAGTGGACCGGTCCCGATCCGGTCGGCGCGGCGTTCACCGCGAGCCGGACTCCGGCCCAGGTCACCATCCGGCCGGACCATCTTCGCGACGCCAACCTCCCGTCCGGCCAGCGGACCGTGTCCCGCTGGTTCGACGCGGCGGCGTTCCGCGCGCCGCAGGCGGGCCAGTTCGGCACGTCGGCCAAAGGCGTCATCAAGGGGCCCGGCTCGAACATTTTCAATGCCGGACTGATGAAGACGATTCCCTTGACCGAGCAGTTCCGGCTTCGCCTCGAACTGACGTCGACCAATACGTTCAATCACCCCAACTACGGCAACCCGAACACCAATATTACGGCTCTCGGACAGGTCGGCGTCATCAGCGCCGTTGGAGGCGTGGCCAGCCTCGACCAGTCCGGTCCGCGCCTGTTGCGGAGCGGCATCCGGCTGGAGTGGTAGCGCAGCCAGCCCGTCGAGTCAGGTGATCCGGCGCTCGAAAGCGGGCCAGAACCTGCGTCTACACGTTTAGGACCGCCAAGCCGATCGCATAGTATTTGTGAATCATGTCAACGCGCGCGCCGTAGTAGAGCTTGTCACGGCCGTCCGGTTCCTCGACCAGGCAGGGCTTGGAGCAGTAGAGGCTATCGTAGGCGCTGCCCGGGTCCGGCGACAGCACGGGCGCGGTTCCCTTGGTCCATCGAATCCCATCGTTGCTTGTGGCATAGGCCAGTTCGCAGATTCTGCCGTAGGACGTGTAGAACATCTCGAACCGGCCGCGCCGTTTCAGCACCCACGGATAGAGGATATTGCGGTGTTCCCACTTCTCCGTCGACCGCATCACGGGGTTTTCCTCATGAGGCGTCCAGGCCAGTCCATCACGGCTCGTGGCAAACGCGATCACCATCGCCCGGTTCGGCCCTGACTCCGGATCGTAGGCGGTATACCACATCTTGTACAAGTCCCCGTCTCTGAGAATCGACGGGCAGTAGACCCTGGTCGCAATCGGATCGCGGCTGTGCTCGCGCCACGCGATTCCGTCGCGGCTGGTGGCGTAGCGAAGATCCGCCATCCCGTTGTGGCCTGTGTACCACATCTTATATAGACCATTTTCGCGGAGGACCATCGGCACGGTGTAGTATCCGGACGGATCATGGGGTGAAAGCACGGGTTCGTCGCGCCGGGACCAGACGACACCATCCCTCGACTCCGCGTAGCCGATACGGTGATACTCATTCTTCTCCCGGTCGCTGCCCGAATACCACATGCGGTAGACACCCTTTTCGCGCAGGACCATGGGAGCGGCCACGTGAAAAGAATCGAACCTGCCCGGGCGCAGTGAGATCACCGGGTTGGCCGGATGGCGCACCCACCGCGCGCTGGCGTGCGGAGCGCCGCAGGCTGCGGCGGGAAGCGCCGCAAACTGTCGCCTAGACCAAGACATGCCGTTATTGTGGACCGCCGCCGGCCAGTATACATGAGGTGGAGGGGAGAGAGCGGATGCAGCCCCGCCCTCCCCCTTTGCCGTGTCCTCCGGCTACCGGATTGCGATGACGCTTCTCTGAGAGAAGACCCGCAACAACGGTGCGGCATCGACGGCGACGACGAAGTCAATCTCCGAGCCGGGAGGAGCATCACCCGGAACCGTAAAACTGACCTCGCAGACACCAATCAGGTTCGCGGCGTAGCGCGCCGAGGTGACTTCAACACCCGCGTTGTTGATGCCGATGAGCATGGGCAGCATTGCCACCGGCCTCACGGCCGGGTCGCCGAACTGGTTGGTCGCGACAGTGGGAAAATACGGACCAACTCCGCTGACATAGGCGCGCAACGGGTCGCCCGGGCGCGCCGGGTTCAAGGGAGTGACAAGACTGCCGTCCGCGCGCGTAATCACGGCGCGTTTGCGCCCGTCCACCGTCGTTTCAACCAGTGCCGGGCTGGCGGCGGCGAGGATGACGTCGAGGGTCGCGATGGCCAGTCCGGACCTGATCGTGACCACCGTCCGTCCGGGCGGAGTTTCAAAGGGGACCTGAAACGCGATCGTTTCGACTCCCGCCAGATTGCACAGGCTCATCAGGGGCGCCACCCGGCTGCCAACCGATACGGTCACGTCGCCCAGGCGCAGCGGGAGAGGTCCGAGGGGATCAGCCGGCAGTAGACACCCGTTGAGCTGCGTCGTGAGACCCCTCCCAACCAGACGTGCCAGCGAACCCGGCGACAGGGCGTTGTCTTCGAGGCTGAGAAGGTTCTGTACGGAAATCAGTAGTGGCTGCGTTACGGGGCCGCCGCCCGCCGTGGCGCCGGTGGCGATCCTTGCGACGATGGTTCCCGTGACGACCCGGTTGAGCGTGAACAAGCCCAGCGCCAGAAAGTATGTTCCCGCGCGTAACCTGGGTAAGCTGCGGCTGTCGATCGTCAACGTCTTGAACTGCGAAACTCCCGTCACGCGATGCTCCGCGCGCACTCCGTCCGGTTGGGTGGGGTCGGCGAAGGGCGCAGAACCGTGGTTGGCGAACAGGGCCACGAAGGCCCCCGTCGTGATCACGCTCAGTTCAATAGTCAGAGACTGCGCCCCTTCCGGCACGTCGATCCGGAAGGATTGCGCCGCCAGACTGGGGGCGCTTGCGGCTGGCAACAGGAAGGGCAAACTCGAGCCCGATACCAGGCGCGTGGGCTCGGGGCGGGGAGTCTGGGTCTGACTGTCCACGGTCACGGTCGCGGTGATGCGAGCCGAGTAGAAGACTCCGCGCTCGAAGGTTCCGTAGGCAATGAAGTAGGTACCCGCTTGCAGAGCCGGAGTCGTTGCGGGCGTCACGGTGATGGTTTCGTTCCCGGAGAAAGACAGCGATCGGAAGTCCGCCCTCACTCCGTTGGGCTGCCCAGCCTCCAGAGCCACATCCGCGCCGAAGCGGACAAAGATATCGAGATCGCCTCCCGCCGGACTCAGGGTCTCAAGCTGGATCAAGAGGCGGGTGGCGCCCTGTGGAACGGAGATAGTGTGCGAGAAGTCGCCGGTGAAGATGGTCGGCGAAGTCACCGGTGGAAGGTTGAAGAGCGCGGGGACTCCGCTGGCCAGCGCGGTCGCGGCCCGCGGCGTTCCGCCCTTTGCGGCGGACTTGGTTTCCGCCGAGGCGTATGTTTCAGAATTTCCCTTGAACATCTGCCCGTCCAGCGGCTGGGCGTGGAGGACGGGCGGGGCGAGGATCGCCAGAGCGCTCAGAAGCCCGCTGGCGGTGCGATTCCTGGTTGACATCGTATGCTCCTTTTTCGAAGGCCGGCTGGATGGCCGGTTCGAAGGGGGTGTCGTGGCCGCCCTCAGACGTTACGCGATTTTCGTATGTTAATTGTGGTTATAGAAGTACTGAAACCGAAGAGCTGCTACCGACTGATCGAGGCGCGAGGAGTCCGGCCGGGCGCCGCCCGGTCAATCCGGACTGTTCCGTCCGGCAAGGCATCCGCCGGGACCGTCACCACCAATGGCCGGAATGTCTTTCTTCCCGATGAGCCGGATGCAGTTCACCCCAGTAACCAGGCGCAGGCCGTCAGAAGAGCACTTTCAGAGCAAACTGAATCACACGCGCTCCGCCGGCGGAAGTGATTTGACCCATGCGGGCTCCGGCGTTGACGGCGTTGCTCGGGGCGCCGAGCGTGGGCATGTTGAATACGCTGAAAAATTCCGAGCGGAACTGGAGGCGCATGTTTTCCCGGAACGGCAGCGGAAAATTCTTGAACACGCTGAGGTTGGTGGACTGCTGCGAGGTGCACAGCAAGACCGGGAACACGCTGAACTTCGGGTTCTTGAACACGCTGAGGTTGGTGGACTGCTGCGAGGGCGACAGCAGCGCGTTGCGTCCGGCGTTGCCATAGCTTCCGGCCGCGGGGTTTGCGAATGCGGCCCGGTTGAACCAGGCCGCCAGTTGCTCGGCCCGCGAACGGCCGGACGGCAACCGGTGGTCGCCGACGACGTTCGGCCGCTGGTTCGGGGTCCCGCTCAAGGCGATGTCGGTTCCCGTCACGATGTTCAGCGGATGTCCGGAGCGGGCGGTGAACAACCCGTTGAACTGCCAGCCCTTGGCGAATCCGGGGAGCGCCGCGGGAGTTGGTATCTCCCAGAGCCACGAGAACGACCCGATATGTTTGGCGTGAAAGTCCGACAAACCGTATTGCGTCCGGAGGTTGAACACGTTGGGAACCGCGGCGCCCAGGGCGATGGCCGAGGCCATGTCGATGGACCGGGACCACGTATAAGCCGCGTTCAGTGAGAACCCGCGCGAGAAACGCTTTGTGGCCTCGAATTCAAACCCGTGGAACCGCGAGTTGGCCTGAGACGAAATGACGCTGTTGTTTCCGAATGCCGTGTTCAGGCGGCGCGAATCGAGGTTGGCGAGCGTAGCGCCGGGGCGGAAGACGGCCGGATTGGCCGAGAGCCCCATCAGGAGCTTGCGTCCCAGTTTGCCGGCGTAGCCGGCCCGAATCGCGAAGTCGCGGGTGATCTCGCGCTGGATATTCAGGTTGAACTGGTGGACATAGGGCGAGCGGAGGGAAGGATCGGGGAAGAAGATTTGCTGTAGTCCGATGAATTGGGGATTCGATAGGTTCACCGAGAACGGAATCTGTGGCTGCCCGCGCAAGGGATCCTGAAGAGCGGGCGGCGCCTGGAAGGTAAAGGTATAGCGGAAGGGCTGGCTGGTGTTCTGAATGATGTCGGAGTTCATCACCTCATAGAAGAGCCCATAGGCGGCGCGGACCGAAGTGCGGCCGCCGCCGAATGGGTCCCAGACGAGGCCGAATCGGGGCGCGAAGTTGTTCCTGTCGGTGGCGATCAGGCCGCGCGGAATGCCGGGGTCGCCGGGGAACACGAGGCCCGGGGGCGCGGTCCGGACTTTTTGCGATTGCTGCCCGAGCCGGAGCGTGGCCCAGAAATCCTGTGGGTGAACCCAGGGAAACGCCAGTTCGTAGCGGAGGCCCGCGTTTATCGTGAGCCGGCGGTTCACGCGCCAGTCGTCCTGGATAAACCAGTAGGCGTTGTCCTGGAGCCCGGCCTGTTCGAGAACGGGGCTGGCGATCGAGAAGTTCTCCGCGCGGCCGAGAAGAAAGTCCGCCGCCGGATTGGCGCTGAACGTTCCGGTGAAGTTGAAGCTCCCCATGACGAGCGAGTAAGACCGGTTGAGGTACCGCAACTTGAGAAGCTGAAAGCCGCCTTTGACCGTGTGCGAGCCGCGGTTCCAGGTGACGGCTTCGTCAAGTTGGAACGCCTCGTTCACGTTGATCGCGGAGGCGACTGAATTGCTGCCGAGATTCACGCGGCCCGAGATGTTGAGGTTCGGCGGAATCTTGGGGCCGAGGAGAGGAAAGTTCGCGCCAAGGTCGCCGAGGTAGAAATCGGCAAGTCCAACGATGTCGGACCGGATCCGGTTGAAGCTGATGCGGGCCTGGTTGAGCACCGTGGGCCGCCAGTTGAACGTGTCGCCGATGGTGATGGATTGCACCAGCGCCTCGCGGTCGAGCGGAGCGTAGGAGGGAACCTGCCCGGCGGCGTCGCGCTCGTTGGCAAGATTCACATTGTATCGTCCATCGATGGTGTGCCGGCCGAAGTTCCAGTCCACGCGGACGACAAACTGATCGTTGTTCTGCGGCAGTGGATAGGTTTCGACAAGTTGTCCGCCGGGCCGGTTTGGCAGGGGGATTCGTTCGTTGACGCTCCGCGCGACGGGATCGATGCGGGCGGCGGGGATGGTCGCGTTGGGAAAGGGCTGGCCCGTCAGCGGGTCCCGGACGTTGCCCGTGAAGCGGCCGGCGCGTTCCTCCGCCGTGAGGGGGAAGGCGGACGTGTTCAGCGAGGCCGGACGGACCCGAAGCGACTCCCAGGAGCCGAACACGAACAGTTTGTCACGGCGCACAGGGCCGCCGGCGGCGGCGCCGAACTGGTTCTGAATCAGTTGGGGCTTGACGGAAGGAGCGAAGAAGTTCCGCGCGTTCAGCTTGTGATTGCGCAGAAACTCCCAGGCCGATCCGTGCAGTTTGTTGCTGCCGGACTTTGTCACGACGTTGAACACGCTGCCGGCGTTGCGGCCGTATTCGGCGCTGTAGGTATTGGTGAGCACCTTCACCTCCTGGAGCGCGTCCGGCGGAGGATAATTGAGACCGGTGTTCCGGAAGACCGCGTTGAAGTGCTGCCCGTCGAAGAGAAAGAGGTTCTGGTTGCCGCGCGAACCGGCCATCGAGAGAGTGGGGCCGGAACGGTCTCCGGTGAACATCTGCGGCGCGGCCACCTGCGTCGCGCCGGGCAGCAGTCCGGCGAGAGCGATCACGTTGCGGCCGTTCATAGGGAGTTCGAGGACACGGCGGGAGTCGATCAGCGTGCCGACGGTCGACGAGCGTGTGTCGACGAGCGGCGCCTCGCCGGTGACCTGCACGGATTCGGCGACAGCGCCGATTTCAAGCCGGGCGTCGACGCGGACGTTCTGGTTCGTCGTGACCGAGACTCCCGCCTGGCGAAAGCTCTTGAACCCCTGGGATTCGATGCGGATGGTCCAGGCGCCGACGGGGAGAGCGGTCAGTACGTATCCTCCATCTGCGCCGGTGACCGCGGTGCGGGTAGCGCCGCGCTCATCGTGCGTCGCGGTCACGGCGGCCCTCGCCATGGCAAGCCCCGAGGGGTCGGTAACGGTCCCGTGGATCGCGCCGGCGCCTTGAGCAAAGGCGATGCCGGCGGAGAGAATCAGACCGATCGAGGTGTGCCGCATTGGGAATGCATATCACCTTGCAGCGGCCGGGCGCAACCGCCCCGCGGCGCTTGGCGCGTTGTTTCTCCAGCAGCCGCCGGACCGCGGCCGTCCGATCAGCGCGCCCCGGTTCGCGACACGGCGAACCGCACCAGTGTGGGCAGGTCGTGTATGTCGAGTTTTCGCATCAGGTTCTTGCGATGGCTGTCCACCGTTTTCGGAGAGAGGTCGAGGCGGTTTGCAATCTCCTTGGGACGCACCCCCTCCACCAGCAGCCGGAAGACCTGGTATTCCCGCTCAGACAGGGCGGACAGCGGGTCACCGGCATCCGCCTCCGCCAGCACGCCTTCGGCGGGAAGTCCCGGTGGAAGGTAGATGCCTCCCTCCGCTGCGAGGCTGATCGCGTCGAACAGCGACTGGAGCGGACCACTGGTGAGGAGGACGCCGCTGGCGCCGGCGTGCAGGATGCCACGCGCGCAGCGCGCGTCGGCGCGCTCGGCGACAATGACAGTGCGCGTGTTGGGCGCCGCTCGGCGGAGGCGGGAGATCAGTTCAAAGGCGTGCAGCGACCGCAGGCCGAGGTCGAGCAGACAGACATCAGGCTGGCGCGCGCTGGCAACTTGAACGGCCGCGCTTCCATCACCGCACTGTCCCACGACTTCGTGCCGTCCGGACCGCTCACAAAGCGCGGCCAGTCCCTCCCGAAGCAGCTCCTGCTCGCTGGCCAGGAGCACCGTGGTTTTTCGCGCCTCCGTAGTCGGCCTCGAAGCGGGATCAGAAGCTGCGAATCGCCGCCGCTTCGTCGTCGAAAGTCTCGAAAACCGTGTACAGCTTGGTGATCTGCAACAGGTCCTGGAGACGCTTTCCCAGGTTCAGCAGTTTCAGCTGCCCGCCGGAGTTGGTGATGGTCGTGAATCCGGAGACCAGCTCCCCGATCCCCGAGCTGTCGATATAGGAAATCTCCGCCAGGTTCACGAGAACCTTCTTTGAGCCCGAAGACGCCAGTTCCTTGATCTTCTCGCGGAAGGCCGTCGAGCCTTCGCCGAGGGTGATGCGGCCGCTGGCGTCGATCACTGTCACGTCGCCCACCTGACGGGCGGTCAATTTCACGCTCACTGAGGTAAGCCTCCTTCTGCTACGTCGCCGTAGAAACTTTCTATTGTACCCGCACTTCTCTATCCCGCGGGACGGCGCGAATACTTGGCCATTCGCACGTAGGTACCCTGCGGTTCCTGCTTCCGGATCTCGAACTCGTCCATGAAAGCCCGGATCATTAGCAGCCCGCGGCCGGAGTGACGTAACACGTTGTCGTCCTCACGCGGATCGGGAACCGCCTCCGGATCGAACCCCTTGCCTTCATCCACGATCTCGATGATCAGGGCTTCCCGGTTGTGCCGGACCGTCAGCCTGACCTTTTTCTTCGAACTGTAACGGTTGCCGTGGGCCACGGCGTTGACCATCGATTCGCGCACCGCGATGCCGACGTCGTGCAAGGCATCCTCATCGAGTCCGATGGTCTTGCCGGCTTCCATCACGCAATGTTCGGCCTTGTCGACGCTTTCAAGGTTAGAGTCGAGTACGAGATCGATCTGGTTAAATGCGCCGCCAGGGGTCTCCTGCATACGGAAAAGGCCGTGCGCGGCGCAGAGCCGCAAACGGCAAGAGTACATTAAAACTCCCGCCGATGGCAACTGCCGGGCGGCGGCTTTCCGCCGCGGCGGTCCGCCACGGTCCCGCCCTTCCGGACACCGCGCGGTAGAATGAGCACTCATATGCGCAGACGAAACTTCCTCGCCGCTCCCGTCGCCGCCGGAATGGCGCAGACGCCATCGCAGACCCCGCTCTGGGAGAGGGAATCCTACGGCGGGGGAACCGGCTCCACGGAGTACACGGCTGAAGTGGTCATTGACCGCAAACGCCCCGGAAAGCCCTACCGTGGCAAGGTGCTCGCCGCCATCCAGCCCCATTGCGACGACATCCCCATCTTCTGCGGCGGCACCGTCCTCAAGCTGATCGACGAGGGCTACACCGGCTACCTCATCACTCTGTCCAATGATTCGATGGCGGGCGAGGGCAAATCGATCGGCGAGATCGTGCTCGCCAACGAACGCGACACCATGGAGGTCGCGCGCCGGCTCAACTGCAAGGATTCCTTCTTCCTCAACTACCCCAATCACAACATGGACGCCTGGCCGGTCGTCGAAATGCGGGCGCGACTGGTGTTTCTGTTCCGTGTGCTCAAAGTGGACACGGTGATGGTCTACGACCCATCGGCGCTTTACGAGCGCAACCCCGATCACTACACCACCGCCCGCGCCGTCGAATCGGCGGGCTGGATGTCGCGGTCCGCCTGGGATTACCCGGAGCATTTCCGCGCCGGCCTGACTCCCCACGGCCCCTCCGACTACTTCTACTTCGCCCGCGGTCCGCAGATCGTCAACCGCGTCGTCGACATCGGTGACTACATGGACGCCAAGGTCCACGCCAATCTGGCCAACGTGACGCAAGGGCCGGCTGGCAACAACGGCGCGAAACTGCGCCGGGCGCTGGCGGCCAAAGGACGCAAGCTCCCGCTGCTCGGCGAGGATGACGAAACGGCAAACCGGGAATACACGAAGATGTTCGCCCTCGGCCGCGATCGGGTCCGAGGCCGCAAGCATGGGCTGCAATACGCCGAGTACTTCCACTATGTGGGGCCCGACGAGTCGGCTGCCGAGGCTTACGCCGAGCGCTACTCTGTGCCCCTGTAGGATCGCGGCCGCCGGCCGGAAAGCCTACCGGTACGTCTTATCGTCCACCCGGCTGAGATCGGCCCCCGGATCGAGCACACCTAGCGTGATGATCGCGAAGGTGAAGACAGGATTGCCCGGTTCGATGTGACCGCCCCACGCCTTCTCGCCGTCAGCCAGCGTCATGTGGGCGTGAACCTTCCCGTTGACCACGTACCCATTCACGCTGATGATGTCGGCCGGAGTGCCTGAGTCCCGGATGAAGACGTTTTTTGACGGAAAGTCGCGGTTGCTGACCGCGTGGACGTGATAGTTCCGCACGCTGCCCACGCCCGACAGAAACACCGCGTTCCGGATGCCTTTCTCCTTCACCATTTTCTCGATGCCGCCGAGCAGGTCCGTCTGGTATTTGAACCGCAGCACCACGACTCGCTCGATTCGGCCTTCCACGGCGTAGACATCCGGCACCTCGACGCTGTTCGGCTTGGCGTCATCGTGAGGGGTAGTCGCACGGGTGACTTCGGATTTGGTGATCTGAGTCGTCACCTCCGCCCCAGCGGCGGCGAAGGCGATCAGCAGAGCAAGCAGGAGGCGCATGGCCAGCAAGATAACACACCCGCCGGCCGGACCTGAGCAAGAATAGGAGAATGATCGAACCGGGCGGATACGTCCGCGACATTCTCGCTCTCGCCCCGGGGGCGCAGGTGACGGCGCGCGGGTGGGTGAAGACGAAGACCGAGTTCCCCGGACATTACTTCGTCAAACTGAACGACGGGTCTTCGTTCCAGGATCTCCAGTTGCTTGTCCGGAAGGAATCGGTCCCGGAACCGGTGATGGCCGAAGTGACCACCGGCGCCTGCCTGACCGCGTCCGGCGTCGTGGTTCCCTCGGCCGGCAAAGAACAGCCGACAGACCTTGACGTCTCATCCCTTGTTCTTCACGGCGCCGCCGACCCGGCCAGCTACTATCTCCAGAAAAAGCGCATCAATCTCGAAACCCTCCGCGAGATCGCGCACTTCCGTCCGCGCACCAACACCCTCGGCGCGGTCTTCCGGGTCCGCAACCGGCTTGCGTTCGCCGTGCACCAGTTCTTCCAGGAGCGCGGTTTTCAGTACGTGCACGCTCCCATCATCACCGCCTCAGACGCCGAAGGCGCGGGCCAGATGTTCCAGGTCACGACACTCGATCCGGCCCGGCCCCCCCGAACTCCGGACGGCGCCGTCGACTACACGCAGGATTTCTTCGGCCGCAAGGCCCACCTGACCGTCAGTGGCCAACTCGAAGCCGAAATCTTCGCCCTCGCCTTCGCCAACGTCTACACGTTCGGACCGACCTTTCGCGCCGAGAACTCCAACACAGCGCGGCACCTGGCCGAGTTCTGGATGATCGAGCCTGAGATGGCGTTCTGCGATCTTGACGGAAACCGGAAGCTCGCCGAAGAGTTCCTCAAGTACATCATCGCCGCCGTGATGCGCGATTGCTCCCGCGACCTCGAGTTCTTCACTCAGTGGTATGACAAGAAACTCCTCTCCACGCTCGACAACGTGGTCAACAGCCGGTTCGAGCAGATCACCTACACGGATGCCGTCCAGTTGCTTGAAAAAGCGCCCAGGAAATTCGAGTTCCCCGTCCACTGGGGCACGGACCTCCAGAGCGAACACGAGCGCTACCTCACCGAGGAGGTGTTTCGAAAGCCTGTTATCGTCACCGGATACCCCAAGGAGATCAAGGCGTTCTACATGCGTGAAAACGATGACGGTCGCACGGTTCGCGCCATGGATGTCCTTGCCCCACGGATCGGAGAAATCATCGGCGGCTCACAACGCGAGGAGCGCTACGACGTGCTTGAAAGGAAAATCAGGGCGCAGTGCGCGGCGCTCGGAACCGATCCGGAGGCCTACCGGTGGTATCTCGAACTGCGCCGCTACGGAGGAGTCGAACATTCCGGTTTCGGGCTCGGATTCGAACGGATGATGATGTATGTCACCGGGATGACCAATATCCGGGACGTGATTCCGTTCCCGCGCTACCCCGGGCACGCCGACTTTTAGGCTAGCGCCGCCCCCCCAGCGCCGCCAGGGCTTCGCGCGACTGCGCCGCTCCGTGTGCGTCTCCCAGCTCTTCGTAGATGCCGATGGCCCGCTTGAGCAGCGCGGACGCCTCCGCGGTTCTTTTTTGTGCGGCCAGCATGTCGGCGAAGTTCGCGGCGCACAGCGCCAGCCGGGGATTAGCCGGACCCAGGGCCTTCTCGAAGACAGCCATCGCGCGCCGGTAAGCCTGTTCGGCCGACGCAAGGCGTCCCAGGGCGCCCAGCACCCCGGCCAGGTTGTTCAGCGTCACGCCCACTTCCGGATGCGTGGGACCCAGCCCCTTCTCCTGGATCGCCAGGGCACGGCGGTAACAGGATTCGGCCGCCGCGAACTGCTGTTCCTGTTCCAGGGCGAACCCCAAATTGACCAGCGCCAACGCGTAGCGGACATCGCCGGCCGGAACGGCGCCCTCTGCCACCGCCCTCTCGAAGACATCGACCGAACCGCGGTAGCGCTGGAGCGCTTCGGCTTGGTTGCCGGACCCGGCGAGTGCGTCACCCAAACGGGTCAATGCGATACCGAGTTCAGGGGTTGCCTTTCCCCCTTTCTGGCGGATCTCAACCGCCCTCGACAGCAGTTGCGCGGCCGAGGGCGCGTCTAAGGTCGCCAGGGACTCCAGATCGGCTGCCAGGCGCTCGTCCTCAGGGTGGCTGGAACGGATCTCGATCGCCCGCCGCAAGGCCTCCATCGCGCCGGGCGCGTCTCCTTTGTGCGCCAAAAAGGCAGCCAGCGCCGTCAATGCATTGGCCACTTCAAGATGACCGGGACCCATCCGGGCTTCGACTCTCTGCACATGCTGGCGGTAGACCGGCTCCAGTACCGTAAGGCTGGCAGGATCCGGCACCTGTGGAACCAAAGCGGGAACTAGTACCAGTAAAAAGTTCCATTCAGGTAGTTTTTTCCACTTCATAAGGGAATGTCTCTGCCCTCGGCCGCGGGTATCAGCCCCTAATCTGCGGGAATCGATCGTCCCTCCTTCCTCAGTACTATTTACCCCCGCTTCTCGGGATGTTAGAGTGGGGTTCTAAGGTTCGCCATGATCCCGATCCATGGTAGATTTCTTGCAAGAGTACGAACCCTTGAGCGCTGAATGGGGAATCCAGTGACCCGCGACATTTGTCCGAATTGCGCTTCCCGAAGTCTGAAGCCGGAGGTCCGCAATTGGGGTCTACTCGATACTGTACTCCTGTTGACGGGAGTGGTGCACTGCCGCTGCCAGGTCTGCGCGCACAGCTTTCGCGTTCCACGGCAGGTTCAGGTCCGCTTGGATCCCAGGCGAGGTCTGGGCATCCGCTTGGCTAAAGCCGTACCCAATTTTCCTCGAGACGGAGGCCCTGGCTGGCTCTCTAAACACGTAGAGCCACATGAAGCCAAGCCTGAGTCTGCTCTTTCCCTCTCGATTCCTTCGGCCGGCGCGGGCCAGGATTGAGAACGAACAGCGCCGCCTGTTTCAGCGCGCCGTTTGCTCAAGCCGTTACTATCGTGAACGGGGAATCGTCCGGTTGGTGGACCTGGATGAGTTCACTTCCCGTCTGGACGATTTCCGGAACCCTAAGCCGCCTGCGGCATCGCGGGTCAAACTGCACAGCCCGTGGCAGGGCGCACGGCGGGGAACGGTCGTCATCCGCCCATGGTTTCCGCTGGAAAGACGGGTGCGGGTGCTCGACGCCCCCTCCTGCCACAGTCTGAGGGAAGCCGAACCAGCGGCGATCGCCGCTCCGGTCAACGTCCTGCGCGGGATCGCGGAGGCGGTTGCCGAAGGGCGGCTCAACCTGCCGACCTTGCGGTTCGGCGTGATCGCCTGGCTGGGGTTGGGTCGGGAGTTGCTGACCGAGCACGATCGCGAGCGGCTCTGGAACGTCCTTGAAGTGCCCGTTTTCAGCCAGTTCCGCGGGTTTGAGGGAGAACTGCTGGCCTACGAGTGCGAGCACGGCGAAGGCATGCATGTCATCGGCGAGGCGGGGCGCTTTGAATCCAGCGACACCGGCGAGTTGCTGCTGACCAGCTATTTGAGTCTGCGCTTCCCCGTTATCCGGCTGGCGACACGGTTGTCGGGCTGGGTGGACGAGCGGCCCTGCCCGTGCGGCCGGCCTGGTCCGATTCTGCGGGGCCTGGCCGCCTTCAGGGGGGCTTCCAGCCGACCCGCGCCCCGCCTCGCGCTTGCGGCAGTGGCGGTGTGAGCTATGATGGCTGTGAACCGCTCCGTTGTGCGGATGTGGCGAAACTGGCAGACGCGCCAGACTTAGGATCTGGTTCCCGCGAGGGAGTGGGGGTTCAAGTCCCTTCATCCGCACCATGGCCTCTTGCGAAGCCCGTACCCACCCGAGCCGCTGTCATGGAGTAGAGTTCGTATATGGGACCCGGCGCGGCGCTGAACAACTACGTTCTTGTGATTTTCGACAGTTGCCGCTACGACGCGGTGATCCGGGCGCGGACGAAGCACCTGCGCCGGCTCGGCGCCATTGAGCGGCGCTATTCCTACGCCTCGTGGACCGCGCCATCCCATTTCAACCTGCTCACCGGGCTCCTTCCGCACCGCAGTCCGCGGCACATTTTCGCCTCCGAATACTACAGGCGGGACTTCCTCAAATTTCGCGAACGGCTGGGCAGGGACGACATCCAGTTCCGTTCGCTGGCGCCGCGGCTGTACCTGCCCCTCTATCTCCAGAAGATCGGCTACAGGACCCACGCCCGCGTCTCTCTACCGGTTCTGAACCCCCGCACCATTCTCAATTCGGGCTTCGACACATACGAGCTCATGGACCGGCACAACGACATGCGCGCGATGTTGGAACGCATGCCGTTCGACAGCGACCGCCCGTCGTTCTTCCTGCTCAATGTCGGCGAGACGCACTACCCTTACGCCTTGCCCGGCGAGCCGGCCGATGAATGGCCGCGGATCAGTGGTGTGCACGGCGTCTTCAAGCACCTCGACGACGAGATTGTCGGTGGCCCGCTGAAACGCCGCCGGGACCGGTTTTTCAACGAGAAGGCGCTCCGGGAGCTGCGGTCCCGCCAAGTGGAGGCGGTGCGTTATCTGGACGGCGTGCTCGAGGAACTGTTCGACCGCGTCCCGTCCAACACGTTCATCACGGTCACCTCGGACCACGGCGAACTGTTCGGAGAAGACGGCTACTTTGGACACGGCCCGGTGATGCACGAAAAGGTGTTTGAAGTTCCCTTCGTGGAGGGCAAGATCCGTTGACCGGGCCGTGCCTGCGGGCCGCCGTCCTGCTGGCCGGCCTGCCGTTAGTTCTCCGAGCCTATGTGGGACCTGGAGCCGGGTTCGCGTTTCTCGGGTCGTTCCTCGCTCTGGCGGCGAGCCTCCTGTTCGGCGCCTTCTCCCTCCTGACGTGGCCGGCGCGCATCGCTCGGCGCGCCTGGCTGCGGCGGCGGGTCTCCGGGAAGTCTTGGGTAAAGAAGTTGATCTTTCTTGGGCTGGACGGACTCGATCCCAACGTGGCCGAGCGCCTCATGGCCGAGGGGAAGCTCCCCAACCTCGCCCGGCTGGCCCGGGAAGGAACCTACAGGCGCCTTCGAACCACCTGTCCCGCCCTGTCTCCGGTGGCATGGTCCACGTTCGCCACCGGCGTGAACCCGGCTAAGCACAACATCTTCGACTTTCTGAACCGGAGCCTGAGAACCTACGCTCCGGAACTGGCAGGGAGCCGCGTCGGACCCCCGCCGCGGGTCTGGCATTGGCGCCGATGGCGGATCCCGCTCTCGCGCCCGCGGCTGGAGTTTCACCGAAAGAGCAGGGCCTTCTGGAGCATCCTCGGCGACCATGCCATCCGGTCGACGATTCTCCGCGTCCCGATCACCTTCCCCCCGGAGTCCTTCGACGGCCGCCTGCTGTCCGCGATGTCCACTCCGGATCTGCGCGGAACCCAAGGCAGTTTCACGTTTTTCACAACGCGCGAACGGTCCGGCGAGGGAGTTCAACCTCTGCGGCGTGACGCTGGATTGCTGAGGGGTGAACTGGAAGGCCCAGAAGACGTGTTCCTGCGCGGCGGCGCCGTCGTCCGGATCCCATTCACGATCCGGCTGAAGGACGGCAACGCCATGCTGGCTATCGGTGGAGAGTCCGTCCCGCTGTGCCCCGGCGTGTATACGCCCTGGATCCCGTTACGATTCCGCACAGCCGCCGGCGTCGCCATTCGGGGTCTCGCGCGATTCCTGCTCACCGAGGCGGGCCCGGACGTTTCCCTTTACGTCACACCCGTTCAGATTGACCCGGAACATCCCGCGCTGCCGATCAGCCACCCCGGAGTGTACGCGACGTACCTGGCCAAGCTTCTGGGCCCCTTCGCCACCGCCGGAATGGCCGAAGACACCTGGGCGCTCAATGAAGGCGCGATCGGAGAAACAGCGTTCCTCGACCAGGCGTGGCAGATCTTCGCCGAGCGCGAGCGGATGTTCCTGCACACCCTGGCGCGCACACGAAGCGGCGTAGCCGCCTGCGTGTTCGACACGAGCGACCGCATCCAGCACATGTTCCACCGTCAGGCCCGCGACGGCGGCGGGAACGGAGGGGTGATCGAAGATCTCTACCAGCGCATGGATGAGCTTGTCGGCAAGACGATGGCCTTCGCCGATTCCGGCACGGCGCTGTTCGTTCTCTCCGACCACGGATTCTGTTCTTTCCGCCGGGGCGTGAATCTCAACTCGTGGCTCGCCGACACCGGTTATCTCGCGCGGGCGGAGGGCGGCGGGATCGACTGGAGCCGCACGCGCGCCTACGCGATCGGGCTGAGCGGCGTGTACCTGAACGTGGCGGGCAGAGAGGCGTCCGGAATCGTCCACCCCGGCGAGGAAGCACGGTCCCTGCTCGACGAACTCGCCGCCGCGCTTGTGCAGATACGCGATCCGGCCAACGGCGAGCAGGCGGTCCGCCGCGTCTACATCGCCCGCGACACGTTTCAAGGCCCTTACCTCGAGGCCGCGCCGGATCTGATCGTCGGCTGGGCCGACGGCTACCGGACGTCCTGGGACGCCGCAGTAGGCAAGATCGCCTCCGAGGTATTCGAGGACAACACGAAGCCATGGTCCGGCGACCACTGCGTGGATCCTTCCCTCGTGCCGGGCGTGTTATTTTCCAACCTTCGGCTTGACGCGCCGGACCCCGGCATCGAAGACATGGCTCCCACGGCGCTCCGCCTGTTCGGCATCGAGGTGCCCACATGGATGGACGGAAAAGCGCTGGCATTCTCCGGACCACGCGCGTGAAGGCCGCCGCCGCACTCGCCTTCGCGCTTGCCTTGTCATGCGGCCGCCGCGCCCCCACTCCGCACCTGCCCGGCGTCATCGTACTCGGCATCGACGGAATGGACCCGGCGTTTCTGGACCGTCACAAGCGAAGCCTTCCCCACCTGTCGGGGCTGCGCCGCGAGGGCCAGTCGATCACCTTGCGAACCACCGTTCCTCCGCAAAGTCCGGTGGCCTGGTCTACCCTGATCACGGGCCGTGACCCGTCCGGGCACGGCATCTTCGATTTCGTTCACCGGGACCCGCGCACGCTCACGATGTTCTCCTCGCTGGCCGAGACCGTCGGGCCAAGGTGGCGGCTGCCGCTCGGTCCCTGGGAACTGCCGCTCTCGGCCGGATCCGTCCGGCGGTTCCGCCAGGGCGAGGCGTTCTGGCAGACGCTGTCACAGGCGGGCGTTCCGGTGACGATTCTGCGCATGCCGAACAACTTCCCTCCGGTCGACTGCGAAGGGCTGTCACTGGCAGGTATGGGCACGCCGGATCTGCGCGGCACGTTCGGAACCTTCACTTATTTCTCGAGCGACCCGTTCGATCCGCCGCGGGAGACTCCGGGCGGCCGGTTCGTCCGGGCCACCGTCACCGGGCACCGCGCTGTGCTCCGGCTCGAGGGCCCGCCCAACACTCTCCGGCGTGACCGGGCGCATTCCTTCATCGACATCACAGTCGACGTCGACCCCAGCGCCGCAGTCGCCCTCTTCCGCGCCGGCGAGGAGAGGCTCATACTCAAGGAAAAGGAGTGGTCCGGCTGGATCCGCGTAAGGTTTCCGCTGCTCGGCAGCCTTGTTTCCTCGGCCGGAATGATTCGCATCTACGCGCGTCGGCTCCATCCGCACCTGGGCATCTACGTGTCTCCGGTGAACGTCGACCCCGAAGATCCCGGATTGCCGCTTTCGACGCCGAAGCAATACAGCCGGGAGTTGGCCCGCGCCGCCGGACCGTACTACACGCAGGGAATCGCCGAGGATACCGCGGCCCTTCGCCATGGCGCGCTCGACGCCGACGAGTTCGCAGCCCAGGCGATGCTCGTGGCGCAGGACCACCTGAAGCTTCTCGACTATGAACTGGCCCGCTTCGAATCCGGCCTGTTGTTTTTTCACTTCTTCGGTGTCGACCAGGTCTCGCATATGTTCTGGCATCGGGACGAGCCTCGCGTGCTGGCGATGTACCGGCTGGTCGACGACACGGTCGGCCGGATCAGGGCGCGGGCCCCGAATGCCGAGCTGATCGTCATGTCTGACCACGGCTTCACGGCCTTCGACCGCGCGATGCACCTCAACAGCTGGCTTCGCGCCGAGGGACTTCAGGAATCCACGGGAGAGGGGACGGGCCTCGCCGCGGTCGATTGGAGCCGTACGCAGGCCTACGCCGCGGGGCTGAACGGTCTCTACCTGAATCTCGCCGGCCGGGAGGCGAAGGGCGTCGTCGACCCCGCGCATCGCCAACGCATTCTCGACAGCCTGCGGAACCGCCTACTCGCCGCCCGCGACCCCGCCCGCAACGCCCGGCCCGTAGAGACCGTGTACGATCCGCGACAGATCTTCCATTCGCCCCTTCCTGAAACCGCGCCGGATCTCATCGTCGGCTACAGCCCCGGCTACCGCGCTTCCTGGCAGACCGCCCTGGGAGAGGCTCCGCCACGGATCTTTGAAGACAACACGGACGCCTGGATCGGAGACCACTGTGTTGCAGCCCATCGCGTGCCGGGAGTATTCTTGAGCAGCCGGAAGCAGGAGCGGGCCGTTTCGTCTCTCGAGGATCTGACGGCGGTCCTGATCCGGCGGTTTATTCCCGGGCCAATCCAATGAAAACCGTTTCTCTTAAGATCCGTAAAGATCTCGCTGAACGGGCGAAGCGTCTCGCCGCCGCCGGCGGCTATTCGTCGACTGAGGAGTTCGTGGAGCATGTGCTCGAACGGGAGATCGCCAGGCTCGAACCGGACCAGGGCGGAGACGAAGAGATCCTGCGGAAATTGAAGGGGCTCGGCTATATTGATTGACATGCCGCTCCGGCTGGTTTTCTGGAGTGTCGCCGCCGCTGTAATTGTTCTTGCCGCCGTCCGTCTCGTCTCGCGTCCGGAAAGGCTCAGGCTGGCGCGACGCCGGCTGCATGGCCTGCTGCTCGAGATGTGGCTGTACGGAGATGAACCGGCTCAGGCCGCCCGGACCCAGTTCGCGCTGCTCGGGGCGAACCTCCGTTACTTGTGGTTGTTGCTCCCGGCCGTGGTTGCCTCCTCGCTGCCGGTGTTCTTCATCTGGACGCATCTGGATCGGACGGTGGGACGGCGCCCCTTGAGCGCGGGAGAGACGGCCGTGGTCACGGCGACTCTGAGCAACCCCGGCGCACTGCTCCAGCCGATTCCCAACCTCGCCCTCCCGGGATCCTACCTTGTCGAAACTCCCCCAGTTCGGATACCTGCGGCAAATCAGGTTGCGTGGCGGGTGCGCGCCATCACCGGCGGCGGCTGGTTGCACGTCGCCGCCCCGCCGTATTCCTCGGTCGAGGTCCACCACCCGCGGCGCGTCATTTCCCTCCTGGGTCTGGAATGGCCGTGGCAGGTCTGGTTCCTGCTGTTCTTCTCCCTGGCGGCGCTCGCCCTGATGCGGTTTTTTGGGTCCCCGCTCTGACGGCACGGCGAAGATCGTATCGGGACGGCGCAATGCACGCATTCACCGTGCGAATTCGGCAGGTATTTCTGGCAGAGCGCGTGCAGCTTAGAGAAGAAGGACCAAAAGAAACAGCACAACTTTGTCAACATTGATTTCATTGACATCAGGTTGAGTTATCCGTTACTCTTAACGACAAGACAATCTCTGCCTGAAAGGGAGTTGCCATGCAAACGCCTTTGTTCACTTCCTTGCGGGCCCCCGTCGCCCTGCTTGCCATCCTCTTTGGAGTCAGCAATCCGATCCAGGCCCAGACGGGCCTGGGCACCGTGCGCGGCGCTGTGACGGACGCAACCGGTTCGGTGGTCCCCAACGCGAAGATCGCGCTACAGAACACGGCCACGGGAGTGGTGCTTCGCACCGAAACAGCGGCGCTCGGCACGTACTACTTCGGATCCGTCCGGCCCGGACCCTATTCAGTGACAGTGGAAGCCACTGGCTTCAAGAAGTGGGTGGGTACGCTCACTCTCGAAGTAGGCCAAATCGCCCAGGTCGACGCAACGCTCGAAGTCGGATCGGTTGACGCGGTGGTCGAAGTCGCCGACGCGGCGCCGGTCATCGAAACCCAGGGCGCGCAGGTGGCCGATGTCAAGGATGCGCTGCGGATTCAACAGTTGCCGCTCAACCGCCGCCAGGTGACCGGGTTGTTTGACCTTACTCCGGGCGTCGAGGGGGGAGGCAACCCGCGGGTCAACGGCATGAAGGTGGGCTCGGCCGAAATGCTGCTTGACGGCATCTCGCTCGTAGACCGGTTCGGCGGCGGTATGGCCCGCGTTCAGCCCGGCCTCGACACGATTCAGGAATACCGGATCGAGACTTCGGGCTCGAGCGCGCAGTACTCGCGCCCGGCGACGGTGGCCTTGATCACCAAGAGCGGCACGAACGAAATCCGTGGGACCGGTTACTGGACCCACCGGAACAATTTCGGCGGGTTGCGCGCGCGCCAGCGTCAGGACTTCTTCTCGCGTCCTCCGCAACTGATCCGCAACGAGTTCGGCATGTCGGCCGGCGGTCCCGTGGTGAAGAATAAGACGTTCTGGTTCTTCGCCTACGAAGGCCTGCGCCAGCGCGAAGCCCGCTTCGCCCGGACCCACGCGCCCACGGATGCGATCTGGGCCGGGGATTTCAGTTCCGCCATCGACGACAACAGCAACCGGATCATCATGTACGATCCCTTCTCGACGCGGGCTGATGGCGCGCGCGTTCCGTTCACCGGAAACAGGATTCCCTCCTCGCTGATCCGGCCCATCGCCGCCACGATGAAGAGCGTTTCGGCCGGTCCGACGAATCCGGCGGCCAATCCGTGGATCGAGCCCAATTTTGAGGCCTACTATCCGGTCACACAGGATGTGAACACGTACACCGCCAAGGGCGACCACATCTTTTCCGAGCGGGACAACGTTTCAGGACGTTATACGCAGTCCACATCCCCCCGCCGCACCTTCGGCGGTCAGTACGGATTTCCGCCGCCCGGAAGCACGGACGCGGGCGGCACCGGCCGCGGCGACTCCAAGGTTTACTCGATCTTCGGAAGGTGGAACCGCGTCTTCCGTCCCAACCTCCTCAACGAGTTTCAGGCATCGGGACACCGGGCGACAAACAGCTCCGGCACGCTGGCCGACGGAACGAACTGGGCGGACAAGCTCGGTTTCCCGAATCCCTTCGGCGTCACCGGCTGGCCCACCATCTGCACCGACAGCCCCTTCTTCTACTACGGCTGCTGGGACGCTGACAATCGAGGCGACCAGAACCTGACGGCCTACCAGATCGACAACAACACAACGTGGATCAAGGGCCGCCACACGGTCAAGGTCGGCTTCAAAGGCCGCCAGGAATATAACAACGTCCGCGAACTCCAGCAGGCCCAGGGGTCCCACTCCTTCTACGGAGACTGGACGCAGCTGTACGATGCACGTTCCGACGCCGCCCAGTCCTTCACCGGATCCGGGTTCGCCAGCATGCTGCTGGGCCTGCCCACATACCTGTCAAACCAGTACAACCGCGGCTACTTCTACTTCCAGCAGAAGGAGATCGGCATCTACTTCCAGGATACGTTCCGCATGTCGCAGCGCCTCACGCTCGATCTCGGACTGCGTTGGGACAAGTGGACCGTCTACAAGGAAAAGTACGACCGGCTGGTGAACCTCGACATCACCAAATCGGCCACCGGCATGGAAGTCGTCACGCCTTACAACACACGGATCGAGGACATCCCCGGCATTCCTCCTTCGGTGCTGCAGTCGTGGGCGCGCCGCGGGCTGACATGGAAGACCGCGCAGCAGGCCGGATTCCCGGGCGGACTCCTTCCGGCCGACAACAACAACTTCGCCCCGCGGCTAGGCTTCGCCTACCGCCTGAACGACAAGATGATCCTGCGCGGCGGCTACGGCGTCTACTACTGGACCATGCCGCTGTCGCAGATCCTCCAGAGTTCGCGGACGAACCCGCCCCTGAACCTGCGTTTCCAGAATGATCTCAGCAACCGCAACGGCCTGGAGGACTTCTACGCCCTCAAGAACCGCCCTGGCTCGAGCGATTTCATTGGCGCGGCGACCGTGAACGTCAACACCATCGTGGGCATCAGCTCCCGTTCGCAGGCGATGATGCCCTGGGACATCCACACCTGGAGCGACAACATGGCGCAGCAGGCGACGCTCAGCCTGGAGCGGGAACTCATGCGGAACACAGCCGTCCGGTTCAGCTACATCGGCAACTTCGGCAGCAACCTCGAGCAGCGGTGGCGCTGGAACGACGCCGAGTCCGAGTTCAACTACCAGGCCCGGACCGGGCTGGCGCGCCCGACGAATCCCGACCTCCGTCGCGTGAATCCGAACTGGCAGAGCGGCTGCTGCAACGCGCCGGTGCGCCACAACGGTTTCTCGCGCACGAATTCCTTCCAGGCGGAGGTGGAACGGCGCTACACCAGCGGGCTGGCGTTCCAGTGGTTCTATACGTTCACTCGCTCGCTGACGACTTCCGACACGGGAGGCTTCAACTTCGGATCGAGCGGCATCAACTCGAGCGGCAGCAGTTCCGCATATGCGGTGCCGGAGAACATTGTGATCCTCGGCGCACCCCAGCTTTCCGAGGACCAGCGCCTGCGGCTGGGCTACGCGAACTCGGTCGAGATCCCGGCGCATCGCATCCGCTGGAACGGGATCTACGACCTGCCGTTCGGCAAGGGCCGCAAGTTCGCAGGAGACGCCAAAGGGGTTGTGAACCACGTCATCGGCGGCTGGCAAGTTGCTTTTATCGGTGACTGGCGGAGCGGCTTGTGGAGCGGAGTCAGTTCCGCCCGTTACCTGTTCGGCGATCCGGTGCTGTCCGCCGACCAGCGGTTGGAGATGACGATCTTCGGCCTCCGCCAGCGCCTCTGGTTCCGCGGCGACTTCGACCCTCGCCTGGCGTCCAACACCGACACCAACCGGCTTCAGCAACTCGTCCCTGTCGACCGGTCGCAGCGCGTCTTGAAGCCCGTTGGAGACGCGTTCGACAACCAGGTCCGCCAGCCGCTGGCCAACGGCACACTGCGCCTGACGACCATTACCGACAACCTGAACTGGAACGCCCGCAACTTCTTCCGAGGTCCAGGCTCCTGGAATCAGGACATCTCGCTGTTCAAGAACTTCCCGTTCGGCGAACATTACAACCTTCGCTTCACGGCGGATTTCTTTAACGCGGTGAACCATCCGATTGACGTCGCGCCGGACGGCGCTACCGGCTTGCAGGATCTGAGCCGGCAGGCGAACCAGCCGCGCATTATCCAGTTTTCGCTCCGGTTCTCGTTCTGAAGCCCGCGCCCGGGTACACTGTGATTTGAAGGCGTATCTGGCAGCCCTAGGAGCGGCCGTGGGGATCGCGGCCGCCCAGCCCCCCTATCGTTTTGACGACCGTTTCGCCTCCACCGCCACCGTCGACGCGCCGGCCGCGCGGGCTCTGCTCCAACTGGCCGAACCGATCACGTGGGATTTCAACAGCCAAACCGTCTCGTGGACCGCCGCGCGCGGCCGGATCGGATTCAAGCCCGGCCAGCTGATGGTCCAGGGCCAGGGTTCAACTCCCGTTATCGTCTCGCCCGCCAACCCTCCCGTGGACTGGAGCCGCTACGAATCGATCACGATCCGCATGATCGCCGAGGCCGGCTCCGAGATCAAGATCCGGCTCGGCGGCCGGGAGCAGGCACAAAAACTCGGCGCCGCGATGCAATCGAAGGACTATACTTTCCCACTGGAAACGGAGGGCCATGCTTCTTTCACGCGTCCGCTCGCCATCATGCCGACCGACGACGTCAACGCCACCGTGGCCATCGACTCGATCTCGCTTGAGCCTCGCGCCAGCCAGTTCGCCAAGCCCGCGGGCGTCGCCAACATCGGCAAGCGCGAGGATTATCGCAACGTCGTCTTCGCGCGCGCTCCCTCCTCGATCACCTACGACGCGCCCGTGCCGCCGGGAGGCGTCCTCCGCTTCGCCGCGGGTATCTCGTCCGCGCCCGTCACCTTCAGGATCCTGGTCGGGACGCCGCCGAAGGAGATTTTCTCGGCCGTGGTCCGCGATCCCAACATCTGGGACGATCAGATCGTGGACCTCTCGGCCTACTCCGGCTCCACCCGGAGGATCGTCTTCCGGACCGAATCGGCGGCGCGCGACGCGGTGGGGTTCTGGGCCAACCCCCTAATGATTGGAACGGCGCCGCGAAGGCGCCCGAATATCCTTCTCTACGTGGTCTGCACGCTCCGGCCCGATCACACGAGCCTTTACGGTTACTCCCGGAAGACCACTCCGTTTCTCGACGCTTTCGCGGCGTCATCCACCGTGTTCGATGACGCCGTCGCGCAGGCGCCGTGGACCAAGCCGTCGGTCGCCTCGCTGATGACTTCCGTCCACGCCTACACGCACGGCCTGGTGAACGACACCGACGCCATTCCCCCGGGCGCCGCCACGCTAGCCGGACAACTCCGCCAGGCCGGATACACGACGGCCAGCATCGTGGCCAATCCGTTCGCCGGCCGGGCCAGCGGCCTCGACCGCGGATTCAACTACATGATGGAGTACCCGGTCGTCCTGCGGCACCGCGCGGAGCACCTCGATCGCGGCACGGACTCGGCGGCGATCAACCGGGCCATTGGGCCTTGGCTCGACGAACACGCCGCCGAGCCGTTCTTTCTCTACGTGCAATCCACCGACCCGCACGCCCCCTACCGGCCTCCCGCGGAATTCGAAGCGAAATTCGCACGGCCCGGCGATACGCCGGCGTTCGACGCACTCTACGGAAGGCTTCGCGACATCCGCGCCTACGGCGGCGGCGCCACAGTCACGCGCGAGGAGATCCGATCGAAGGGCGCCGACCCGGCCGCCTACATCCGGCAGTCGGTCGACCGTTACGACGCCGAGATTGCGCACAACGACCGCCAGATCGAACAGCTGATCGGAAAACTCAAGAAACTCGGAGTCTACGACAATACGCTGATCGTCATCGCATCGGACCACGGCGAGGAGTTCTGGGAGCATGGCTTCGGCGCCCACGGCCACTCGCTCTACAACGAACTGATCCGGTCCGTGCTGCTCATTCGCACGCCGGGCCAGCAGGCCGGCCGGCGCGTCGCCGAGCCGGTGCAACTGATCGACGTCATGCCCACCATCCTCGAACTGGCCGGCGCAGCCGCGGCTCCCACAATGCAGGGACAGTCTCTTGCTCCGCTTCTCAAAGGACAGCCGTTCCGCAGGGCGGCGCCGGCCTTCTCCTCGAAACTCGCGCTTCCCCGCGCCCGGCCGGGCGGGGGCGTTCCAGAGAATCTGACCGATACGATCGCGCTGGTCGGCAAGGAGTGGAAGCTGCTCTACCGGACGCAGCCAGACCGCGCCGGACTCCGGCAGATGGAACTGTACGACCGCCGAGCCGATCCGGGCGAGACAGTGGATCTCTCCTCCCGGAGGTCGCCCGTGGCCGCCCGGTTGAAAGACGAAATCGTGCGCTGGATCGGCGCGCAGAACCAGATTCGAAAACTGCTCGGCCCGGCGGGACAATCAAAGCTCGATCCCCAGACGATCGAGCGTCTCCGCAGTCTTGGCTACCTGGGCGGCAAGCCTTGACCGGAACCGGCTTCACCAGTACAGCTTCAGGCCCATCTGCATGATCCGCCGTCCGGAGGCGGCGGTGACGATGCCGAACCCGCCTCCTCCCAACGTCTGGTTCGGCAGGTCAAACTCCGGCGTATTGAATGTGTTGAAAGACTCCCAGCGGTATTGCAGCCGCCACCGTTCGTTGATCTGAAAGTTCTTCGCCACCAGCGTATCGAAGTTCACGTTCCCGGGACCGAGTATTCCGGGCACAGTGCGCGAAACGTTGCCATGAGTGAACCGCGCGGGCGCGCGGAAGGCATCCGGATTGAACCAGTTGATGCCGCGGAGTCCCGCCGCGGGAACACCGCGCTGGACGCCCGCGTTCGGATCGCCGACGATATCGGGCCGGAGGTTCTTTCCGTCGGACTGGTCGCCGAGTATGTCCCGCGGTCCGTTGAGCACGCCAAGCCCGAAGGTCGATCCGGAGCGGAGTGTGCCCAGAGTCGAGACCTCCCATCCGCCCAGAATGGCGTTCACCACACCGCCGTGATTGAGCCACCTCTTCCCTTTTCCGAAAGGCAGTTCAATGATCGGCGAGATCACAAGGCGGTGGGGCACGTGATTCTGGGACAGAGAGCGCTCGTTCCGGATGTCGTAGATGTTCTGGATCTGGTCATTGTCGCCGAAGGTGGCCTCGTCGCCGCCCACGAACACGACGTTGTCGATCCACTTGGAGAACGTGTAGGACAGAACCCACGAAAAGCCGCCCTTGAACCGGCGCTCGGTCTTGAAGGTGAAGGCGTGGTAGTTCGAGATGCCCCAGTTCGGCGCCAGGATCTGGATCTGGTCCTGGTCGCTTCCAAAGACCGCCCAGGGCCGCCGCAACCGCTCCGGAATGTCGGTCCGCGGAAGCAGTTCCGGCCGGATATGGTTGATGTTGGGATTGGGAAAGATGATCTGCCGGCCGAGGTTTCCGAGCAGGCCAAGTTCGATCAGCGTTCCCCGCCACTGGTGCTGGATTGTCAGGTTGTAGTTCAGCGTATAGGGGGTTTTGCGGTCCCGCGCGACAAACTGCACCTGCGATGTTTCAAACCTCGTGCCGCGCATTCCGAAAGTGGGAGTCAGTTCGGACTCGGCGATATCGGCGAACGCCTCGACCGGCGGGCCTTGCGAAAGCGTGTAGGGAACCGGCGCTCGCGCCCGGTAGACATTTCCGAACCCGAGTTTCAGTTGCTGGATCAGTTCGCGGTCGTAGGGATTCCCGTAGAACATCCCGAAGCCGCCCCGAACCACGCTGGTCTGCGATCCTCTCACCCGGTAGGCGAGGCCGAAGCGCGGCGCGACGTTGTTCTTGTCCCAGTTCCACAGGTACTTGCCTTCGCCGTTGCGTCCGGCAAACAGCAGGATCCCGCGTGCGTCGGCCGGGATATCGCGAACCCCCGCCAGCGGGTTGGGCGCGTACGGGTCGAAACTTTGAATGCGGTTGGCCACCTCGTACATCGGCGTCTCGGTCTCATAACGGATCCCGAGATTGAGCGTCAGATTGGGGGTCACCCGCCAGTCATCCTGGAAGTATCCGGCGAAGTACGAGATCCGCCGTCCGTATCCGGGCGCGACCGCCGCGTCGACGGAGTTCAGCCGGCCGAGCAGGAAGTCAGCAAAGTTGATCCCGGTGTTGGCGAGAGTCCCGCCGTTGGCGTTGAACCCTGCCGTGTTCCGTCCATTGAAGGCATACACGCCGCTCGGCTGATTGCGGCTCAACTCGTTACCTCCGTAGCGCGCAAACTGGGTTCCGAACTTGAGTGTGTGCGTGCCACGGATCATCGAGAAGCGGCCGGCATAGTCCCAGTTGGTGATCGCCGCCACGCGGTTGGCGTTTCCGGCTGCGCCGATTTCGGTAACCGGCGCCAGGCCCCCACCGAAGTTCAGCCGCGGAAACACCTCGCCAGGCACGTTCGGAATGCCGAAAAGCTGGCCGTAGTTGGTTTCGCAGCAGTCGCCCGACTTGCGGTTGATGAAGACCCGGTTGACGCCAGCACTGACATTGAGAAACAGCGTCGGCGAGAAGATGCGGGTTCCGTTCAGGACCAGGTTCTGCCGCCTGTTGTGAATCCGCAGGCCTTCCGGGTCGGCGACGCCGTAGTCGGCGCTGTAGGCGGTCAGTTCGTTCTCGGGCAGGGTCACGATATAGCGGGCGAACATGCGGGTGTTCGGGTTGACCTCATGGTCCACGCGGCCGATGTGGTAGTCCCGCGTGAGCCGGTCGGCGCGGTTGGATTGCCAGTTGCCCGTGTTGTTGAACGGGTTGTTCGGCGCGCGGTTGGCCGTGGGGATGTACTTGGCGGCCTTGACCGCGACCGGATCAAGCCTGGAAGCCGGGATGATGTTGCCGGGAAAAGGTGTGTTCGCCCGCGGACTGCCGAACGTCCCGGTCCCGGTGTCCGGGTCGTAGATCGGCACGACTACGGCGCGCCCGCCCGCGTCCCGCGTGGCTGTGGAGAAGTTTCCCGTACGCCATTCCGGCAGGCCTACGTTCCTGGTGGTGACCACGCCATTGGCCTCCCTGAGGCCGTCAAAGTTGTAGAAAAAGAACGTGCGATTGGCGCGGATCGGGCCGCCGATCGTACCACCGAAGTTGTTTCGCCGCAGAGGCGGTTTACGGTCGGAATTCCAGCCGGCAGCGTCGAAGGCGTTGTTCCGCAGAAACTCGTAGAAGCTCCCCGTCCACTTGTTCGACCCGCTCCGGGTAACGGCGTTGACGGCTCCGGCCGACGAGCGTCCGTTTTCAGCGCCCATGGCGTTGACCTCGACCTTGAACTCCTGCATCGAGTCGACCGGCGGCGTCAGGTCGATCTGCTGCGCGGCGACGCCGCCCCGGGAGCTGGTCACGCCGTCGACCAGAATCTGCGCGGAACGGGTTCGCCCGCCTCCGAGCGAGATGTTGTCCCCCTTGTAGAAGGCGCCCGGAACCAGGTTGACCAGCGTGAGCACGTTCCGGCTCGACAGCGGCATCTCCATCACGTAGCTGGTCTGGATGGTCGTGCCGACCTGACCCGACGTGGCGTCGACCAGCGCGGGTTGTGCGTCGACCGAGACGGTCTCAGTAACCAGTCCGACCTCGAGCACGGCGTCCTGCGTGAGAGTCGTCCCGACGTCGACTTTCAGTCCGCGGATGTCGAGCTGTTTGAAGCCCTTCGCGGAGATCGAGACGCGGTAGTCTCCCGGCTGAAGCTGCGGGACGATATAGACGCCGTCCACCTGCGTCTGGACCTCCTGCGCTACGCCCGTCGCCTCATTGGTGACTTTCACCGGGACGTCCGGCACGACGGCCCCCGAGGTGTCCCGCACGGTCCCGGTGATGGAGCCGGCGGCCACTTGCGCGGCCAAGCTCTCAGCGAAAAGACAACCCAGAAGAGAACCCCACAGTAACGATCGCATGCATACCTCGCTTTCCAGCCCCTGCGTGCATGCTATCAATTTTTCCGGCCGCCGGGGCGGGCGCCCCGTCCTGGTGGACGGCTACGGATTCGGGCGGTCGTCGGCCGGGTTGCGAACGGGGAAGGTGACGATGTTGCTGACGTAAATGTCCTGAGCGATGGTGAGCTGCGTGGCCGCGTCGGTGGGGATGTCGGAGTTCAGTTCGAGAACCACTTCATAGAGGCCGACCGTGCCGGGCTTGAGTCCCGCGCTGATGACATTCGCCGTCTTGCCACCCGCGAGCGACGAGACAAACTCGACGGGATCATTGAACTCGGGTCCGGTGTAGGCGACACCAGTCTGTTTGTCCTTGTCGGCCTGGTTTTTCACCAGACCCAGCCCGGTGCCGATCAGCACGATCGTCTCGCCCGGGATGGCCGGGTTCTCCGGCGTGACCAAGCCGAAGTTGGCGCAGCAGAGCCGCGGGGTCGTCGCCGTGAGAATGACCTGGTCACCCTCGCGCGTCCGGGCGCTGTATGGAATCCCCTCTCCTTCCGGCCCCTGCACTCGAGCCTGGAGCCGGATACGAGTAAAGGCGGAGGCCGCGCTGGCGGTGACCTTCGGGTCGTTGTTGATGAGTTCGATCAGCTTGTTACGGATGATGTCGAGGCCGTCGTTCTCCTGGACCGTGTACGAGTAGGCGCGGTCTTCGATGAGCACGGTCGCCACGTCTCCGGCGCGGACCGACCCGTCGACGGAGACCGTCCCGGTGGCGTACGTGCTGCCGTGCATGACAATCCCGGGCCGCGGATCGGCCACTCCCTCCACCGCGAAGAGTCCAGGGTTCTGGGGAATGACGGGCACCGCGATCGCCGAGGTCACCGAAATCCGCCCGTCGCGCCGCACGGTTCGTATGTAGGCGTTGATGCTCTGCGAGTCCCGGACCTCCCACGGCACCTGCGCCCGGACTTCGCCCGGGGAAACCATCACCAGCGGCGCGCGGATGCCGTCGAAATACACCTGGACCCCCGCCAGCTCCCGGGGCAGAACCTGCGCACCCGGCGGCGCCGACGCCGTCGTCTCCGCCAGGTCGTCGCCCAGGAGCGTCACGATGGTGCCGGGCGCGATCAACGCCGCGTCCTGCCCGCCGGAGAGCTTCGCTCCCACGGTGGTCGCCACCAGGACGTTGTCTCCGCCGCTGACCGACGTGCTGTATTCGATGTCGTTTCCGGAGGCTCCGGCGGCGCGCGCCGTCAGAATGACCGCCGCCCGGGTCAGGTTCGCCGTGGCCAGCACATGGGGATCGCCGCTGCCGGCATTGACCGCCGCGGCAAGACCGTTGACAACCGTGTCGAAGTTGGCGTTGCGCCCCGCCTTGAACTTGTACTCCTTCGTGTTGTCCTTGATGCCGATCTTCAGCGTCACCTCGGCGTTCTCGCGGACCTCACCCGAGAAGGTGATCGCCCCGATGGCGAACACCTCCCGCGACGCGGCATTGCGGACGCCGGTGTTCGGGATTTTCCTCTCGGCCATCGTAAACACCATCACCCGCCGGTTGAACGGGTCCGCCACGAACAGGTTGCGCCCGTCGAAAGCCAGCGCCTGGGGAGTCCGGAGGGCGCCCGCGCTCGCCACGCCGCGCGGATCGGCATTGTCGGAGATCAGGTTCAACACAGGCGCGATCTGTCCCAGCACCGCGTCCGCCTTGGCGCCGTTCTCCGTCGGAAACGAGTTGAAGACCAGCACGCGGTCGTTTCCCCCGTCGGCGATGAACAGGTACCGCCCATCGGACAGCGCAAACCGGGGATACTCGAGAGTCGCCTCGCAGCGCTCCGGGTAGGTGTCCTCGGTGGCTCCCTCAGGGCGGGGATTCGCCGGGCACAGCTTCGAGGAGTTGTTCTCGGCGGCATCCTCGAATGTCTTCTGGCCGATCACGAGGCTCGCCGGGGCGTTGTTCTGCGTTGGAATCGAGTTCCAGATCAGCACGCGGTTGTGGCCGAGGTCGGTCACCAGCAGCCGCACTCCGTCGCTGGTCACCGCCACCGGCGTCCGGAAATTGTTGTTCCGCGCCACGATCTGATCCTTTGTGAGGTCGGGCTGGACGCTCGTCTCGAAATCGGGCGCTCCGAGCACAACGTCGGCGTTCTGGCCGTTTGACCGGGGAATAGAATTCCAGATCAGGACGCGGTTGTTACCCGTGTCGGCCACGAACAGCTTGCCGGACTGGAGCCACACTCCCTGAGGCCCCCGCATCGTCCCGGCGGTCGGCGCGATGCCCCGCCCTCGATTCGCCAACGCGGTGGTGAAATTTTCCTGCCCCAATACAATGTCGGCGGGCGTGTTGTTCTCCTGCGGGATTCGCGTCCATAGCAGCACGCGGTTGTTGTCCGTGTCGGCGACAGCCAGGTTGACGCCGTCGGTGGCGATCCCGACCGGCGTGCGGAGCGATCGCTGCGTGGGCGCCGTGAATTCGCCCTTGTCGAAAGTCGCCTGGCCGAGCACGACAGACGCCTCGCCGACGCACAGTGGGCAGCGCTTTTCAGGGAGCGCCGGAAGCTCCGCCGTCAGATCCGGGATGAATCCCCGGACGTTGCGGTACATGAGCACCCGGTGGTTAATGGGCGTTGCGCTCAGCCGGTTGGAATCGACAACGAACAGCGTGTCGATCCCCGGGGCGTAGGCGAGGCCGCTGACGGCTCCCACGCGGATGCTCGAAACCGGGCCCTCTTCCTGCGCCGTGAAGGTGGGCTGGCCGATCACCAGCCGTGCGGCCTGTCCCGTGGTGAAATTCTGCGCTGGCGCGGTGGGGGCGAAAACAACGGCAGACGTTAAGGTAAGCGTGAAGAGCGCTCGATACTTCATCTCTATACGGGATCTCTTAATTGGGTCGCGGTAAGACGGCCCCTGGGTGGTTGCGCCGCCCTGGCGACAGCCCTGTATTCACTAGCTTACATCAACGCATGGGAGACGCGCGAACTCGGCGGACGGTTTCACCCGAAAAACCGGCGCGGCCGGAAGGAGATCCCCGCCGGCCGCCAGCCCCTCTCCGGATTCCGGTTTGCGCTTCCGGCTCAGAAATGGAACCGCAGCATGTACTGCATCTCCCGGCCGCGGTTGCCGGTGGCTTGCGCCGTTGACCGCCCGAACAGCGGGTTGGCGATCGCCGTGACAGGGTTCGCCCACATGAGCGAGTTGGTCAGATTGTAGGCTTCAAACCGGAATTCGAGCTTCTTGGACTCCGTGATGGCGAAGTTCTTCGAAACCGTTCCGTCCAGGTTCCAGAACGCCGGACCGTTAATGCCCGGATACTGATAAGGATTGGTCCGGGGCGTGAACGCCGGCAGGAGTTTCACGTTGTCGGTGTTGAACCACCTGTTGGGTCCGGGGTTGTTGATCTTGACCTCGCCGGTGATTTCCGCCGCCGGGAACCGGATCGCTTCCCCGTTCCGGAACGTATAGATTCCGCTGATCTGCCAGCCGCCCACGAGCGCGTTCACCACCGGGTGGGCGGACGCTCCGAACCGCCGCCCCCGCCCGACCGGGATGTCGTATTCGCCGGCGATGGTCATGCGGTGCCGGGCGTTGTTCGAACCCAGCCAGAAGACCTGGTAAGCGTACTGCTGAATATCGTTGAAGTAGGCTTCGTTCCTCTCCTGGTTGTAGTTGTAGGCGACCAGCACGCTGGCCCCGGCCGAGTAGCTCCGCTGCGCGCGCAACTGGAGCGCCTGATAGCGCGACCGCCAGTTGCCCACGTTGTTCACCGTGATGGAGCCGTACTGGGGATAGGGACGCAGCAGGCTGCCACGGCTGACCTGCAACGGGAACCGCTGTGAGCCCGGGAACTCGTTCGGCGTCAGGAAGTTGTAGAACGGGTTCGGGATGTTGGTCGAAAGCTGGGCCTTGTAGGTGTAGGTCAGGTCCGGATTGACCATGTTCAGATCGTCGTTGTGAGGCACTCCGCGGCCGAAGTTGAGGAAGTAGGTGGCGTCCAGTTTGAAGGCGAGAGGCACTTCTCGCATGATCGTGAAGTTCACGCGGTCGTTGGTTTGGGCGCGGTATTTCTGGTGCGGGAAGTTGACCGGATTGCCGAGGTTGGTGTTTGCGCCCAGGCCCTTGCCGATCGGTGGCTGAAGCGGATTCCGGCCCGCCGGGAACGGATCGGAGAGGAACGCCTGGGGACGGCCCTCGATGTTGGCCAGCGGATTACTGGTCTGCCGGAACCCCGGGCACCAGTTGCACGTCGACAGCGTACCCGCGATGGTCGCGATCGGCACTACGTAGCGGGCGAATCCGATGTTCACCGCCGTCTTGTCGTTCACCCGGATGGCCGCCCCGGCGCGCGGCAGGAAAATGTTGTTTTGCGTCCTCCATGGCCGCCGGTTTTGCGAGTCCGTGAAGACCCAGACCCCATTGAAATTCGGATTCGACAACGCCACCAGATCGGCCGGAATCACCGGGCGCTGCTTTTGCAGAGCCGGGTTGGGCTGCGTCAGGTCAAGGTAGCGCGAGTAAATGTCGTTGTCGTCGAGAGGGGCTTTCTCGTTCTCGTACCGCACGCCCAGGTTCAGCGTGAGGTTGCGGTTGATCCGGATGTCGTCGTGAACGTACACCCCGATGAATGGAATCCGCTGAGTCTGGAAGGGGACGCCGGTCGCATTCGACCGTTCATCGATGGCGCCCAGCAGGAACGAGGCATGCGCATCGCCGAATCGAGCCGTATCCGGCCGCAGATAGGTGTCCGCGGTCGTGTCCGGATAGAAATTGAAGTTCATCAGGTTGGGAAAGATCCCCGTGCCGATGTGATAGCGGTACTCCCCTCCTGTTTTTATATAGTGCCTGCCCCGCGCCTGCGACATCTTGCCGCTGATCGAATAGTGGTGCGGGTGCTGGTACCAGTAACCGCCCTTCCCGTAGCCGGAAGTGGTCTGGCCCTGGATGCCGATGTAGGGATAGTAGATCAGCGGCATGCCCTTGATGTAGGGCGTGTACCAGGCGTTGCCCGGCCAGAATTCGGCCAACCCCTTCTCGCCAACGGCCGCGGCCGGCGCCGAATAGTCGTCCTCAAGCGATGCGTAGCTCGCACGGAAATTGAACACCGTGGTCGCCGAAGCCGTGTAGACCATGTCCCCGGCGATGTTCCGCGAGTTCATGGCGCCGCCGTTGTCGTTTGGCATCGCGCGCGAGTTGTTGGGAGTGTAGTTCTCCTGGTCGAGCGTTGTCTTGAACCGTGAGAAGCGGCCGAATATCTTCAGCCTGTCGCCAAGGTTCCAGTCGGTCCGGTTGGTGAAACTGTAGTGCCGCATCGGCCAGGCGTAGGAGGCTTTGAAATTGTTGGAGCCCGCCAGGTCGTCACCCGGGTTGTTCGGTCCCCAGATGTCCCCCATGATGCGCTTGGCGGTGGGATCGATCCGGCTGGCCGGAATCACGTTGCCGGGGAACGGCTGCCGGGTGGCCGAATTGGTGGCGACGTTGAGGACCGTCGTGATGGGGTCGAAAATCGTACGCTGCCCGCCGCTCCGGTTGAGGGATCTTGAAAAGTCGCCGTTGCGTTCGAGATCGGTCGGCATCGTCCGCTGGGTGTCGCGGGGTTCCTTCGTCCGCCAGCCTTCATAAGCTACAAAGGTGAACAGCTTGTTCTTCCTGATGGGGCCGCCCGCCGTGCCGCCCCAAATATGGTTCCGAATGAAGTTCGGCGTGCGGGTGATCGGATTCACAACGGCGTTCAGCGCGGGGTTGCGCCCGAAATAGTATCCGGTCCCGTGAATCTCGTTCGTGCCGGACTTCACCGCCACTGACAGAATGCCGCCGGCCGAGTGGCCGAACTCGGCGTCGACCGAGTTCTGTTGCACGCTGAACTCCTGCACCGCGTCCATTGGCGGAGCAAACGACCCCTTCGGCCCGATTTGGGTCGGGGAACCGTCGATCAGCAGGTCGTTCTTTGTCGTCGTATTGCCTCCGACGTCCATCTGGGAGGAAGACCACATGAAAAAGGGGTTGCGTTCGGCGCCATAGCGGTTCACGACCGCCGGATCGAGCAGCGCCAGCGTGAACGGATTGCGCGCCTTCACCGGGAGATCGGTCAGCATCTTGCGGTCAATCGTCAGTTCGCGGGTCGACGTGTTGAACTGAAGCGTGACCGCCTGGGCGGAGACATTCACGGTTTCCACGACCTGGCCGGGCTTCAGATTGAAGTTTACCGTCACATCCGCGCGTGTCTGGACGAGCACGCCTTCCTGCTGCTGCTTGGAGAAGCCGGAAAGTTCTGCTGAAACAACATAGGTGCCCGGTTCGACGTTGTCGAACAGGTAGGCGCCGTTGGCGCCTGTTTCACGCGTCGCGGTGACTCCTGTTCCTACGTTGCGGATGGTGACCTTGGCCCCGACGACGGCGGCGTCGGAGGCATCAGTGACGATACCTTGCAGCTTCGCCCGGTAGTCCTGAGCCTGGAGAGCGAACACCGCGAGAAAAACGGCGAGAATGCGCAGATGCACTGTTTCAACCCCCTAAAAAATATCCCTGGATAGACCCTTCACCGGGACCGTCCAAGGGTGAAGTCAGCGTATCATACTTCGCCGTGTGGCGCGCGCCGTGGCCCGTCGCCTCCCTTTCGCTCCCCGTTCGGAGTCCATTTCCGGGAAGCCCCGTGGCCCAGCCGGCATCGTGTCCGTGAGCGACGTCCTCGCCGCGCGGTGAGCCTTGTCGCGCCTCTCCACATTCGCCGGCGGAACGCCGCGGCAACCCGACGTTTGCTGAAACCCGCCGTCGTTGACAGCATTGTCCCGGCTCCGTATCATGAAATATCGATACAGTGCATAGACCCGGTCCTCCCGGGCATTTCTGAGAACAGAGAACCCAACTTATGATCAAAGTCGAAGGCCTTACCAAGCGCTACGCGCGCACGGTCGCCGTAAACGACGTCTCGTTCGAGGTGTCGAAAGGCCAAATCGTTGGCTTTCTCGGGCCGAACGGAGCCGGCAAGACGACCACCATGCGCGTCCTGACCTGTTTCATGCCGCCGACCGGCGGCCGGGCGGAAGTGGCAGGTTATGACGTCACCGCTCAGCCGATGGAGGTCAAGAAACGGATCGGCTACCTGCCGGAGACGCCGCCGCTTTACCCGGACATGGAAGTGGTTGAGTATCTGAATTTCGTCGGCCGCCTCAAGGGCGTGCCCAAAAGCGACCTCAAGCGGCGGGTCGACGAGGTGGCCGAACGCTGCCGGGTGGCCGATGTGAGAACGAAGCTGATCGGAAAACTTTCGAAAGGTTACCGGCAGCGAGTCGGGCTGGCCCAGGCGATCATCCACAATCCGGATGTTCTCATCCTCGATGAGCCCACCGCGGGCCTCGATCCGAAACAGATCATCGACACGCGCCAACTGATCAAGGAACTGGCCGGCGAGCACACGATTATCCTCAGTACCCACATTCTGCCCGAGGTGGAGCAGACGTGCGAGAAGGTCATTATCATCAACCGCGGCGCCGTGGTCGCCACAGACACGGTGGAGAATCTCACGCACCGGCTCCGCGGGGCCGAAGCGGTCGCGGTGGAGATTTCCGCCGACGGTTCTTCGGCCGCCCAGGTGCAGCAGAAGCTGGAGCAGGTATCCGGCGTCAGCCGCGTGCTTCCAAAGGAATCCAAGGATGGCCGGTTCCGCTTCGAGATCGAAAGCTTGCAGGGATGTCACATCCGTCCCGACTTGGCCCGCGCCGTGGTCGAGGCGCGGTGGAATCTGCATGAACTGCACGCCGTGGCGTTCAGCCTCGAGGAGATCTTCCTCCAGTTGACCTCAACCGACGCGGCCAAAGGAGGCGCTCAATGAGCCAGATCTGGATTATCTGCCGGAAAGAGCTGAAAAGCTACTTCGCATCGCCGATCGCCTACGGCCTGCTTGTGTTTTTCGCGGTCATCACCGGATATATCTTCTACGCAGCCACCGCCTTTTTTGTCCAGCGCGGACTGGAATCGCAGATGCAGGGCCGCGGAATGCCCATGGATGTCAACGAATACGTCGTGCGGCCGCTGCTGATGAACGTCAGCGTCTTCGGCCTGTTCATGATCCCGATGATCACCATGCGCGCCTTCGCCGAAGAGAAGCGCCAGGGCACGATGGAGTTGCTGACGACGTCGCCGGTCTCCGACCTCCAGATCGTACTCGGCAAGTTCCTCGGAGCCTGGATCATGTACGCCTGCCTGGTCGGCGTGGCCGTGCTCAATCTGGCGATCCTGTTCTTCTTCGGCTCGCCGGACGTCAAGCCCATCCTCGTCGCCATCTTCGGGCTGCTTCTCCAAGGAGGCTGTCTGCTCGGGATCGGGATGTTCATCTCCTCGTGCACGCGCAACCAGATCATCGCCGGCGTCGGCACATTCGCCGTCTGCCTGCTGCTGTGGATTCTCGACTGGTCCACGGCATTTGACACCTCGGCCACCGGCCGCGTGCTCTCCTATCTGAGTGTCGTGCAGCACTACGAACCTTTTTCCAAGGGCGTCCTGGACAGCAAGGACGTGATCTTCTACGTGTCTTTCATCTTCTTCGGGCTCTTCCTGACCGCGCGGTCGATGGAATCCCTCCGGTGGAGGTCGTAAGCCATGTTGCCAGCGTTCCTGCAAGCGAAACAGACCCGGTTCGGCGCCTATGTGGTCGTCTACACGGCTGTGGTGCTGGCCGTCCTTTCCGTGTTGAATTTCCTCGCCAACCGCCACAACAAGAGCTATGACGCGACATCGAACAAGCGATTCTCGCTGTCGGAGCAGACGATCAAGGTGGTCAACGGCCTTACCCAGGACGTGAAGGTCCAGTACTTCGACCGGACGACCGCTTTCTCGAGTCCCGGCGGCGCCAAAGACCTGCTCGACCGCTACGACAACCTTTCGCCGAAGGTTTCGGTCGACTACATCGATCCCGAAAAGAAGCCCCAGCTCGCCCGCGCCGAGGGAGTCCGCAGCTTCGGCACCACCTTTATCAAGGTCGGCGGCAGGAAAGAGGAGGCCAAGTCGGTGACTGAAGAGGAAATCACCGGCGCCCTGATCCGCGCCCTCAAGGGCGGACAGCGCACGGTCTGCTTCTTCAAGGGGAGCGGCGAGCATTCCCTTGACGACTCCCAGCGGGGCGGCTATTCGAACTTCAAGGACTACCTTGAGCGCAACAACTACAAGACGCGCGATCTGGCGGTGCTCGAAAAGCCGGAAATCCCGAAGGATTGCACCGTCACCGTCGTCGGCGGCCCCAAGAGAGATTACGTCCAGCCGATCGTCGACGCCATCAAGTCCTCGGTCGAATCGGGCGGCCGGTTCCTGATCATGCTGGATCCGCCCGTCAAGTTCGCCAACGACGAGACCGACGACAACGAAGCGCTTGTGAAGCTGCTCGCCTCCTGGGGCGTCACTGTCAACAAGGATCTCGTGCTCGACACCAGCCCGGTGGGCCAGATTTTCGGACTCGGCCCAGAGATGCCGCTGGTGAACAACTACGAATCGCACGCGATCGTTCGCGAGATGCGCGACACGGCCTCGGCCATGCCTTTGACGCGTTCGCTCGAAGTGAAAAACGGCGACAAGACCACGGTCGAGAAGCTGTTTTCGACTTCGTCGGCGTCCTACTCGACATCCGACCTCAGCAAGCCGGAGATTCGCCTCAATCCGGACAAGGACAAGAAGGGTCCCTTCACGCTGGGCGCGGCCGGCAAGTACAACACTGGCAAGGAGAAGGAGGAGGGCCGGTTCGTGGTCGTCGGAACGTCCACTTTCGCCGCCAACGGTTTCCTGCGCTTTGGCGGCAATCGCGACCTCGTGATGAACATGATGAACTGGCTTTCCGCCGACGAAGACCTGATCTCGATCCGGCCGAAGGAGCCCGAAGACCGGCGCATCTCCCTCACCCCCCGCCAGATGCGGATGCTGTTCTTCGGCTGCCTGCTGTTCCTGCCGCTCGTATTTCTCGCGGCCGGCATCAGCGTCTGGTGGCGGCGGAGGTAGGCGGCGGCTATGCAGCTTCGTGGACTCCTCACAGCCGCGATCGCTCTGCTCCTTGTCGGCGGCGGACTGTGGTACTCCAATAAGCTCGAAAAGGACAAGGAGGGTAAACCGGCTCCGGACGCGCCTCCGAAGATCGTCGAGATCGCCACGGACCAGATCCAGCGGATCGACATCGTCAAAGGCGCCGAGTCGACGACCGTCGCGCGCGCCGCCGACGGCAAGTGGGAACTCACGGCCCCGAAGGCGGCGCGCGCCGACCAGGACACCGTAGGTTCGCTGGCGGGAACCTTCAACTCTCTCTCCTCGGACCGCCTGATCGAGGAGAAGCCGTCCAACCTCGCCGAGTTCGGCCTTGCCTCTCCTTCGATGACCGTCACCGTCACAAAGAAGGACGGAAAGGCCACCAAGCTTCTGGTCGGGGATGAGACCCCGGCGTCGGGCGGCGTCTTTGTGAAGCTCGACGGCGACCCGCGCGTGTTTACGATCGCCAGCTACAACAAATCGAGCTTCGACAAGACCTTCAAGGATCTCATGGACCGCCGTCTGGTCACCTTCGACTCCGATAAACTGTCGCGGCTCGAACTGACGGTGAAGGGACAGACGATCGAATTCGGCAAGAACAACCAGAACGAGTGGCAGATCGTCAAACCCAAGCCTCTCCGGGCCGACGGCGGCAACGTCGAGGAACTGGTTCGCAAGATCAAGGACGCCAAGATGGACACGGCCGTATCCGATGCGGACGCCGCCAAGGCGTCCAAGGAGTTCGGCGGGGCGGCTCTGGTGGCGGTCGCGAAAGTGACCGACGCGGCCGGCACCCAGCAGATCGAAGTCCGGAAGGCGAAGGACAACACCTACTATGCGCGCGGCTCGGCGCTCGAAGGCGTTCACAAGGTGACGTCGGACCTCGGCGACGGGCTCAACAAGTCGCTCGACGATCTGCGCCAGAAGAAGGTGTTCGACTTCGGCTGGAGCGACCCGAGCCGGATCGATGTCAAGGACGGCGCGGCGCTCCGCACGTTTACGAAAGACAAGGACAAGTGGAAAGAGGGCAATAAGGAAATGGATTTCACCAGTGTCCAGGCCCTCATCGACAAGCTTCGGGACCTGTCGGCCTCGAAGTTCCTCGACACCGGCGCCGGCACGCCGCTGTTTGAGGTCACCGTCGTCTCCAATGAAGGCAAACGTACGGAAAAGGTGCTGATCTCGAAGGGCGCCGGCGAGAACTACAACGCCGTCCGCGACGGGGAGCCCTCCGTTTACGAGCTGACCAAAACCGCGTTCGACGAACTGAAGACAGCGGCCTCCGGCGTGAAGGAACCGGCGCCGCCCGCCGCCAAGAAAGAAGAGAAGAAGAAGTGACGGGGCGGGCTTTGAGCCCGCCCGGAAAGCGCAAGCCATCCACGGCCTACTCACGGATCTCTACGAACTGACGATGGCCGCCGGCTATGTCGCGGCCGGCAAGCACGAGGACCGGGCGACCTTCGAACTCTTTCTGCGCCGGCTCCCCGCCAACCGCAACTTCATCCTCGCGGCGGGACTCGAACAGGCCGTCGAGTACCTGCGCGGCCTGCGTTTCGATCAGGCCGAAATCGCCTACCTGCGCGGGCTGCCGCAGTTTGCCAACGCTCCCCCGGCCTTCTGGGATCTGCTCGCCGGCCTCCGCTTTACCGGCGACCTCTGGGCCGTACCCGAAGGTACTCCTGTCTTCGCGGGCGAGCCGCTGCTCGCCGTCCGCGCGCCCATTGTCGAGGCGCAGATCGCCGAAACCTTCCTGCTGGCGTCAATCGGCTTTCAGTCCATGATCGCCACCAAGGCCGCCCGCGTCGTTGAGGCGGCCGGCGGCCGCGCCGTGATCGAGTTCGGCGCCCGCCGGGCGCACTCTCCACACGCGGCCATCTGGGCGGCCCGGGCCGCCTACATCGGCGGCTGCGCCGGAACCAGCAACACCGAGGCGGGCTATCGCTTCGGGATTCCCGTCTTCGGAACCGCCGCGCACTCCTGGGTTCAGTCGTTCGCCGATGAGCAGGAGTCGTTCGCCCGCCTTCAGCAACTGCTCGGGCCGGCCACGGTCTACCTCGTCGACACCTACGATACGCTCGAAGGCGCCCGCCGCGCCGCCGCGCTCGGCCGGCCGCTTTGGGGCGTGCGTCTCGATTCGGGCAATCTGTCCGAGCTCTCACGGGCCGTGCGACGGATTCTCGACGAGGCGGGCCTGAGGGACGCCAAAATCATGGTAAGCGGCGACCTCGACGAATACAAGATTCTCGAACTCGTAGCCGCTGGACTTCCCATCGATGCCATGGGCGTGGGCACCGACCTGGTCACATCGTCGGACGCTCCTTCCCTCGGCGTCGTCTACAAGCTTGTGGAACTCGAGAGCCCGGCGGGGACGCGTTACACGGCGAAGTTCAGCGAGGACAAGCATACGTATCCCGGCGCGAAGCAGATCTTCCGCTATTTCGATCACGACAAGGTCGGCTGCGCCTGGGAATGTCCGGGGTGCGGCTGCGCCGACGCCCCCCCGGTCCGCGCCCTGCTGAGGCCGGTGATGCTTCGCGGAGAACTGGTCGAACCGCTCCCGTCCGCCTCGGTAGCCCGCTCCTGCGCCGCCGCCAACCTCCGCGGCCTGCCCGCCGTCTGCCGCAGTCTCTACGACCACGAGCACCCCTACCGTGTGGAGTACACCGCCGCTTTACAACAGCTCTACGAGCAGGCAAAAAAGGACGCCAGACCGTGAGAACCGTCTTCTTCGACGTCGATACGCAGATCGACTTCCTGTTTCCGGCTGGAGCGCTCTACGCGCCCGGCGCTGAAACCATTGTTCCGGCCGTCTCCCGCTTGAATCAGTGGGCCGCCTCGCACGCCATTGCGTTGATCTCGACCCTCGATACGCACACGGAAAACGACCCTGAGTTCGCCGCTTTCGGCTTTCCGGCCCACTGCGTCCGGGACACGGTGGGATGGCGGAAGCCGCAATCGACAATAGCTGGACAGCGCTACGTCGAGAAGAACACCTTCGATTGCTTCGCCAGCCCGGACCTCGCTCCCCTGCTCGACCGGTTCGCCGCGGAGCGCTATGTCGTCTACGGAGTGGTGACCGAAATCTGCGTCCGGTTCGCGGCGCTGGGCCTGCTCGGCACGGGCGCACGGGTGGAACTCGTGACGGACGCGGTGTGCGCGCTGAGCGCGGCGAACGCGGACGCCTTCCTCGCGGATTTCCAGGCCCGGGGGGGCCATTTGACGACCGTGGACAGCGTGTGCCGGCCCTAAACCCGCCCACCTTGTCTCCTTGTCCGCCACCCGACGCCACTGTATAGCCCGCCGCTGGACGATAATACAGGTAGCTGTCATGAAGAGGATTTCCCGTTCGCTCGCCGGGCTGGCCGTGGTCCTTCCCTGGACCGCATCCGCGCAGGAGGCCGCCCCCGTGCGTCCCCGCGCCGGAAAGCCGCCGATCATGCGAGCGTCCGAGGTTCGCGCCGGAATGAAGGGCACCGCCTGGACCGTCTTCGCCGGATCGGAGCCGGAGCCCGTTCCCGTGGAGATCCTCGGACTCATGAAGAACGCCTGGGGCCCGAGACAGGACATCATCCTCGGGAAAATGACCGGAAAGGCTTCTCGCACCAACGTCGCGGGCGGAATGAGCGGAAGTCCGGTGTACGTCGACGGCAAGCTCGTCGGCGCGGTGTCGCTTCGGTTGAGCGTGTTTTCGCCCGATTCCATCTGCGGCATTACACCCATCGAGTTGATGCTCGAGATCAACGATTTCGACCAGACCCGTCCCGCCGACGCGCGCTCGCCGGACCGTGCCGCGATCCTTCCATCGATCCCCGTGCCCGGCGGCGTCGCTCTCGAGGCGTCGGCCGGCGCGCCGGCGCTGCTCACGCCGATCGGCACGCCCCTGGTCTTCTCCGGCTTTCACGACAACGTCATCAGCCAGTTCGCCCCCGTTTTCCGGCAGATGGGTGTGACGGCCGTGCAGGGCGGAGCCGGCTCCACCCTCGGAAGCGCCAGGCCTGAGCCGGGCTGGCAGACCGCGCTCCAGCCGGGCGACGCGGTTTCGGGGATTCTCGTATCCGGTGACATGAGCATGTCCGCCATGGGCACGGTCACTTATAACGACGGCCGCCGCGTGCTGGCCTTCGGCCACCCGTTCCTGAGCCTGGGCCCGGTGGAAATGCCGATGGCCCGCTCCGAGGTTGTTTTGACCCTCGCCTCCGCGTTCCAGCCGAACAAAATCGGGAATGCCGCGGCCGTGGTGGGCGCGCTCAAGCAGGACCGGCACAGCGGAATCCTGGGCGTGCTCGGCGAGCAGGCGGAAATGATCCCGTGTAAGCTCAAGGTGCGTTCCTTCGGGGCCGGAGACACGATCCGCAAGGAAAAGGAGTTCCGGTTCCAGGTCTTCGTGCAGCAGAAGTGGACCCCGTTCCTGATGATGGTGACGCTGTTCAACGGGCTCAACGGATTGAATGACTTCGCCGACGAAGCCACCTACCGTTTGTCCGGCAATGTGGAAATCGAAGGGTCGGGCAGGATGTCTCTTCAGAACATGTTCGCCCAGACAGAAGCCCCGTTCCCGGTTCCGATTCAGCTTGCCAACTGGTGGGGCGAGAAGTTCAACCGGCTGTTTGTCAATTCCGTCCGCACACCGAAGTTGCGCAGCGTGGACCTCACGGTCGACCTGCTGCCGGAGCGGCGCACCCTCTCCGTCGACGGCGCGTTTGCCGAAACCAGCGAGGTCAGGGCCGGAGAGGAAGTTCCGGTGAAGGTGTACCTCCGCCCGTATCGCGGCGGGCGCATCGAGCGGAGGATCGCTGTGAGGATTCCGCCCGGATTCCCCCGCGGCGAGCACCGGATCCTGCTCAGCGACGCCGATACTCTCAACCGGATTCAGGCGGCGGCGGGAATGTCGAACCGGTTCATCGACCTGCCCCAGACCGTGAACCTGATCAATCAGGAGCGCACCAACACACGGCTTTACGTGTCCCTCGTGCAGTCCCGTCCCACCGTTCTTCAGGACGACAAGACCCTTCCCAACCTGCCCGCCTCGGTCGCCAACGTTATGCAGAACGGACGCAGCGGCAACCGTCCCTTCGCCGCGTTTCCGGAAACGGCCGAGGAGCAGATGGCGCTGCCGTTTGATCAACTCGTCAGCGGATCGCATTCCTTGCGCGTTAGAGTGAATTGAAGGCCCCGGCCGGCCGATGGCGGACGGTTGGCTGCGAGGGCGAAGCCCGCGGAAAATCAAGATCAGGAGTGAGAATGCGAAAGCTCGTTTTGGGGTGTTGCCTTTGTGCCCTGTCCGGGGCCGTCTTTGCCGGCGCGACCCGTTCGTGGAAGCATGCTTCGCAGGGCGATTTCGAGAAGGGCGTCATCCGCGGGCTGACGCTGCGCAGCGACGGCCACCTCTCGCTCGCCCCGACCTTCTCCGAACTTTATGACGCGTCGGCCAGCTACCTCTGGGCGGCGGCGGAGGACTCCAAAGGCAACCTCTACGCGGCCGGCAGCGCCAACGACGGCAAGGTGGCGATTCACATCGTGGATCCAGCCGGCAAGGGCAGGGTCTTCACGGAACTCGCCGGGCTCGCTGTCTATGCTCTGGCCGTCGACTCGCAAGACAGGCTCTACGCCGCAACCTCACCGGACGGAAAAATCTATCGTGTCGCCCCGGGAGCCTCTCCGGAGACTTTCTACGATCCCAAGGCGAAATACATCTGGGCGCTCGCATTTCTGCCCGGCGGCGATCTGCTGGCCGCCACCGGAGACAAAGGCCAACTCCACCGCGTGAACCCCAACGGTGCGGGCACAGTGCTGTTCACTGCGGACGACGCCAACATCCGCTCGCTGGCCGCCGGCCGCGACGGGGTCATCTTCGCCGGGACGGAACCCTCCGGACAGATTCTGCGGATCTCGACCGCCGGCGAGGGCTTCGTGGTCTACCAGAGCCCGAAACGCGAAATCACCGCGCTCGCTCTGGACGCGCACGGATCGCTCTACGCAGCCGCGGTCGGCAATAAGCAGGCAGGGAGCCCGGCGCCCGCCCCTGCGCCGCCTCCGGCGCCCCCTCCGAGCCCCGTGCAAAGCGCAGCCGGCGGCGCCATAAGCATCGGGACCAGGGCGTCGGTCCCGCCTGCCCAGCCGCCTCTCAGCATGGGCCCCACCGCCGCCGGGGGATCTGAGGTCATCCGGGTCGAGGCCGACGGTTACCCGCGCAAAGTGTGGTCCAGTTCCTCGGAACTCGCCTACACGATCGCGTTCGACCGGGACGGCCGCCTGTTGATCGGGACGGGCAACAAGGGCGGCATCTACCGGGTCGAGAACGGTCCATTGTGGTCCTGGGTTCTCAGCGCCAAGCCGACCCAGATCACCGCGCTCACCTCCGGGCGGGGTGGAAGAATCTACGCGCTGACGGGCAATATCGGAAAAATCTACCAGCTTGGTCCGGAGACCGAGCAGCAGGGCGCCATCGAGAGCGACGTGCTGGACGCCTCGTTCTTCGCCTATTGGGGCCGCATTCGCGTTGAAGGCACGCTGCACGGCGGCTCGGTCAAGCTCGAAACACGAAGTGGAAACCTCGATACGCCCCAGCGCCACTGGAGCGGGTGGATGGAAGTCCCGATGACAGGCGACGCCGGCCGGGTCCCGTCCCCGTCCGCCCGATTTCTCCAGTACCGCCTGACGCTCCGCAGAGGCGCCGGCGCGCCCGAGATTGCCTCCGTCAGCATCGCCTATCAGCCCAAGAATGTCGCGCCGATCATCGAGATCGTCGAGACCACCCCGCCCAACTACCGGTTCCCGCCGCAATCGTTGACGCTCACGCCGTCCCGCAACATCACCCTGCACGCTCTCGGCAGGCCCTCCCGTCCGTCGACCGTCCTCTCAAGCGGGAGCGCGTCGACCTCCATGAACTATGCCAAGGGTTATGTCGGCGTCCGCTGGCTGGCCCGCGACGAGAATGACGACCCTCTCATCTTCCGGATCGAGATCAGAGGGGTCCGCGAAACCACGTGGCGCCTGTTGAAGGACGGCGTCAAAGACGACGGCTACAGCTGGGACGCGGCCGCGCTGGCCGACGGCGCCTACGTGCTCCGCGTGACCGCCTCGGACGCTCCTGGCAACCCGCCGGCCCAGGCCCTGACGGCTTCCCTTGAAAGCGAGCCTTTCGTTATCGACAACACGCCTCCGTCGATCAGCGCCCTGGCCGCCAGCCGCCGTGGAAACCGCATCGAGCTGAAATGGCGAGCCACTGACGCCCTGAATGTGGTCCAGGAGGCAGAATACTCCGTTGACGGCGGCGATTGGGTGCGGGCCGAACCGACGACAAGGCTGGCCGATTCCCTCGAGCATGACTACGTCCTCCTGCTCGACGACCCGGGCCCGGGCGAGCACACCTATGCCGTCCGCGTCAGGGATGAATTCGACAACCAGTCCGTTGAGAAGACCGTTCTGCGGTAGCCGCAGTCCCTCGGCGGACGCCGCGGCGAGGGCTCAGCTTTCTTTCCGCTCCACGCCCACCAGTCCCGCGGCGACGGCCAGCTTGGTGAGTGAGGCGGCGTTGTTGACGCCGAGCTTCTTCATCATCGTCTTCCGGTAGCTTCGGATCGTTTCGAGCTCGAGATGGAGGATTCCGGCGATCTCCTTGCTGCTGTTGCCCTCCGCGACGAGGCGGAGCACCTGAATTTCCCTGCGCGAGAGCTTCTCGAGCATCGGAGGAGTCGACGCTGCATTGAGGTTGCCCGACTGGATCCGCCGCAGAACCCGGTCTGAAACCTGCGAACTCAGATACGATCCCCCCTTGGCCACGGTGCGCATGGCATCCAGGAGGTCAGAGAGCGACGCCCGCTTGAGAACGAATCCGCGCGCGCCCGCTCGGATGGCGTCAAGCACGCTGTTTTCATCATCATACATGGAAAGGACGACCACCTTGGCGGTCGGGCACTGCTTCATGATCTCCGTGGTCGCTTCGATGCCGTTGACGCCCGGAAGGGAGAGGTCCATAAGGACCAAGCTGGGGTTCGCTTTCTTGCAAAACTGGATGGCTTCTGTGCCGTTGTCCACTTCGCCCGTGACCCTGAACTCTCCTCCCTGCTCCAAAATCGTCTTCAGTCCATCTCTCACTACCACATGATCGTCCACCAGTAAGACGTCAGTCGGCATTGCGCGTTTTGTTCCCTCTCTGGCCGTTCAGCTCAATTATGGTACCATGCCCTCGCCGCGAGTGGAGCCGGACTCTATATTTTCTTGTATCCGTAAGATAAGAATGGTGTTTAGAGCAAATTTCCGTCTCCGCAAGAGCACGTGCCAGCGCGTCTCCGTCATCTCTCAGAACGACGGAGTACTCATCACCATTACCATAAGTACTAAAACTCAAACTACCACTATAGGGTTCTTCCGAAAGGTTGTCCAGAAGGGACTCCACGAAATCGTAACAGTCCCTCGCAAAAGGCTCCGGCGGACCCCCTTCGGCGGTGAACGATACCTTCACCTCGCCGCGGCATCTCCTCCGAAATCGTGTCAGTAGTCCGTTCATCGCAGCTTCAAAACCGAACCGGGCGACCGGGTCCGGGTGAGCTTCGTAGCTCAACGCCCGAATCTTCTCGAACACCTCGTCGAGACGCCGTTGCGCATCCCCGATCCTGTTTGCCAGTCCATGGTCTCTGTCCAGTACTTCTAGTCTCAGCAATTCCAGTTCCAGCCCGACTCCGGTGAACAGACCGCCGATATCATCATGCAGTGCACGGAACATCCGCTCCCGGAACCGGCGCCGCAGCGCCAGTCCGACCTCGATCGAGCCACCGGAGGCGGATCTTCTGCCACCCGCCATCGTCAAGCTGCTTTGCGCTTCAGCGCCTTTCTGGCGCTGTCGGCTACATTGGCGGCCACCAGCCCATACTTCTGGAGCAGGCCCTCCGGCGTCCCCGACTCCGCGTAGGTGTTCTGCACCCCGACGTATTCAACCACGCAAGGATGCGTCTCAGTAACCACCTGAGCCAGCCGGACGCCGAGCCCCCCATCCACCAGGTGCTCTTCGGCGACGACAATCGCTCCCGTCTCCCGCGCCGCCTTCTCGATCGCCCCGCGGTCGAGGGGCTTGATCGTATGCATGTCCAGAACGCGCGCGGCGACGCCTTCCCTCTCAAGGATTTCCGCCGCGCGGATGGCCTCGGCCACCAGCAGTCCATGAGCCATGATCGTGAGATCGTTTCCCGGCAACAGCTCAACCGCAGTGCCGATGGCGAATTTCCGTCCCTCCTCGTAGACGATGGGGGCCTTGGCGCGTCCGGCGCGGATGAACACAGGCCCCGCGTCGTAGGCTGCGCTCCGGATCAAGGCTTTCATCGATACGTCGTCGCAGGGATCGATCACCGTGAAGCCCGGCAAAGAGCAGGCCAGCGCCAGGTCTTCAATACTCATCTGCGACGGACCGTCCTCGCCGATCGAGATTCCGCTGTGTGTTCCCACAACCTTCAACGGCGCCTGGCCGTAGGCCGCCGTCACACGAAGCTGCTCGAATCCCTTGTTCAGCACGAAACAGGAGAAGCTCGAAACGAAGGCGATCTTGCCGGATGAGGCCAGGCCCGCGCCCACCGCAACCATGTTCGCCTCGGCGATTCCACAGGAAAAGAACCGGTCCGGAAACTCTTTGGCGAACAGCGAGGTGTAGGTGGACTTCGACAGGTCCGCATCGCAGACCACCACGCGCGAATCGGATCGCCCCAGTTCCGCCAGCGCCTTTCCAAACGATTCCCGCGTCGCGGGACCCATCTTCAGTTCATACTTCGGTCGCGACATTACGCAAGCTCCTTCAACGCCTTCTCAGCTTCCTCAGCAGTCGGCGCCGCGCCGTGGAACTTCGGATTGTTCTCCATGAAGCTTACGCCCTTGCCCTTGATGGTGTGGGCCACCAGCACTGTTGGTTTCCCCTTGGTCGATCGCGCTTCGTCATAGGCCCGCTGCACCGCGCCGAGATCGTGGCCGTCCAGTTCGATCACGTGCCAGCCGAAGCTGCGCCACTTGTCGGCCAGCGGTTCGAGTTCCATGATGTCTTTCACCCAGCCGTCCAGCTGAATCTTGTTGTAGTCGACAATCGCGCAGAGGTTGTCGATCCTGTGGTAGGCGGCGAACATGGCGGCTTCCCAGATCTGCCCTTCCTGAATCTCCCCGTCCCCCAGGACGACGTAAGCCCGCGTGGGCGAGCCGTCGATGCGTGCGGCGAGAGCCATGCCTGCGCCGAGAGAGAGGCCAAGCCCGAGGGACCCCGTCGAAGCTTCCAGCGCCGGAATAAACCGCCGGTCCGGGTGCCCCTGGTAAATCGAACCCATCTGCCGAAGCGTTGTCAGCTGATCGGCTGGCGTGTAACCCGCCTCGGCGAGCACGGCGTACAGCACCGGACAGGCGTGCCCTTTCGAAAGGATGAACCGGTCCCGGTCCTGCCAGGACGGATTGGAGGGATCGTGCCGCAGGTTGCCTCCGAAGTACAAAGAGACCAGCAGTTCCACGGCGCTCAGCGATCCGCCCGGATGGCCCGACTTCGCCGCGGCGATCATCCGGATAACATGCCGCCGGATCGTTTTGCAGATCGCCTGGAGTTCCTCCGGCGACCGCCTAGTTGCTTGATTCGACATTGTCTCTCCAGGATACATCGCCTGCGGCCTGGAATGACCGTGCGAAGCCCGGTCGAGACGGTCGGGAACTGCCGCCTAGGCCGTCTGTTTCAGCAGCTCGCCGAGACGGCGCCGAAGGACGGCGAGTGCCCCGGCGGACTTGGGATCGGAGATGAGGTTGTTCATTTCGTTGGGGTCCGCAGCGAGGTCGTACAACTCATCCATTCCCGGCAGCTCGGGGTAATGAATATACTTCCACTTCGAAGTCCGGACCGCCTGCCATGTCGGCGTCCGCGGATTGCCTTTCTCCTGGAAGTACTCGGCGAGAAAATCATCCCGCCATGACGCCGTCCGCCCGCGCAACAGCGGCAGGAAGCTGCGGCCGTGCATGGTCGCGGGAGGCTTGACCCCAGCCACCTCGAGCATGGAGGGCGCGATGTCGATATTCAGAACAAGCTGGGAGATGCGCATCCCGGGTCTGATCACGCCGGGCAGTCGCGCGAGCATCGGAATCCGGATCGACTCCTCGTACGCCCAGCGTTTGTCGCCCAGCCGGTGCTCTCCCCAGAAATAACCGTTGTCGCTGGTGAAGACAATCAGTGTGTTGTCGAGCTGCCCGGTTTCTGACAGCGCCGCGAGGATCTCTCCGACGCCGTCGTCGATCGACCGCAGACAGCGGAGCTGGTTGAGGATCAGCTCGTCGCCGGAAGGCAGCGCCGATCCTTTCTTCTTTTTCTTATTCTTATCTCCCCCCGCGGCGTCGACGGGGCGCGCCAGCGCCGGCTTGCCCCGGTAGTCGTCGGTGGCGCTCGGCGCCCGGCGGATCGTCTGGCCGGCGTAGTCGCGGGCGTAGCGCGCCGCCGGCGTGAACGGTCCGTGTACGGCCTTGTGCGCCAGGTACAGGCAGAACGGCTTGCTGCGTCGGCGGCGCACGAAGTCGACGGCATGACTGGAGAGAATCTCGGTCATATAGCCCTTAACCTGCGAAGACCGGCCGTCGACGTTGATCTCCGGGTCTTCAAACTGTCCTTGGCCCCGGAAGCTGACCCAGCGGTCGAATCCCGGACGCGGCGAATCGTCCGTTCCCATATGCCACTTGCCGACGTAAGCTGTCTCGTAGCCGCTCTCCTGAAGCAGCCGCGGAAACGTGATGAGCCGGTGGCTCAGCGCGGCGTTGTCGCCGTTGGTGGTCACGCCCGTGGCGTGCACGTACCGGCCGGTCAGGAAGCTCGATCGCGAGGGCGAACACAGCGGAGTGGTCACGAAGGCATTTGTAAACAGAGCCCCCTCGGTGGCCAGCCGGTCGATGTGGGGCGTTTTCGAGAAAGGGTGGCCGGTCGCCCCGAGGGCGTCCCAGCGCAGGTCGTCAACGAGGATGAAGACCAGATTCCGGCGCCTGGTCTGCGCCGCCAGGGGCGCCGCCGCCCCGCTGAGAAACTGGCGCCGTGTGAGCATCCTACCTCCTTACCGGTTGATGATGGGCCGCAGCGGACGGACGTGGATGTTCCGGTACGCCACCGGGCCATGGTCGCCCTGGAGCATGATCGGATTGACGGGCGCCTCGGGATGGTTCATGTGGGCCCGCGTCGGGCCGTCCACTTCAACGTCGTTTTGAATCGAAAGCCCGTTGTGAAGGACGCGGACAAACCGGGCGTTCTCGGTCTTGCGTCCGGAGGCGTCAAACCGCGGCGCGCGGAACCAGATCTGGAAGCTCTGCCACTCTCCCGGTCGGCGGCTGGCGTTACGGGACGGAGGCGAGCCGCCCACCCCCTTGTTGTCGATCCAACGGTGGTAGACGCCTCCGCAGTCGGACGTCTTCATCGGTTCGGTGGACCCGTAGCTGTCAAACACCTGGATCTCGTAGAGGCCGTGCAGGTAGACGCCCGAGTTCGAACCCTTCGGGATGAGGAACTCCAGGTAGAGCTCGACATCCCCAAACTTCTCCTCCGTTACCAGATTCGCCGTGCGCCCGTTTCCATTCAGGATTGTGCCGGAGGGGGCGGGGATGCCGGCCAGCCGGGTGGGCCCGAGCAGCCGCTCCCAACGGACGCCCTTCGTGGTGAACCAGTCGCTCGGCTTGTTCTCCTGTGGACGCCACCCGGCCAGGTCACGCCCGTTGAGCAGCGGACGCCAGCCGTCCTCGAGAAGATAGGGAGGATCGCCGTGCGCCTCTCCGTCGTTGAGTTCAACTTTCTGCCCGCTGAGCAGCGACGCCACGCAGGCGACCAAAGGGGCGAGCAACAACCTGGTTCGCATCAGCGACAGCGTAACACAGCCGCCGCTCCGCCTCTGGCGGAGAGACTTGGAGCGGGTTCCCATGTCGGGGGCACACTCCCGGAACCGCTACCGGCCTGCAAACCGGTCGAGCGCCTCCCGGTCGATCTCCACGCCGAGGCCCGGCTTGTCCGGAATCGACAGCATACCCTCGGCGTCGAGCGTCCATCCCCCGGCCGCGATCTCGTCGATGAAAGGCGATCCGGTAAGGTACTCGACCATATCCGTATCCGGAAACGCCGAGGCGAGTTGCAAGTCCGCCGCCAGCCCGATAGCCGTGTTCCATCCGTGGGGTACAAAACGTACGCCGTGATCCCCGGCGAGCCGGGCGATCTGGCGTTCCTCGCTGATGCCTCCGCACTTAGTGACGTCGGGCTGCACGATGTCGAACGCCCCCGCCTCGATCCATGGCTGAAAGGACTGCCGCCGAGTCAGAACCTCGCCGCCCGCGATCGCAACGCGCGCGGACCTTCGCAGCGCCACGTAGTCGTCGAGCGCGTCCGGAGGGAGCGGCTCCTCGAACCAGTAGACGTCGTATTCGGCCAGCATCTCCGCCGTCCGCAGCGCCCACTTGTAACCCCGTCCCCAGTACGCATCGCTGCCGCCGGCGTCGACCATCAGCCGCGCCCCGGCGCCCACGGCGTCCCGCGCCGCCCGGACGATCGCCTCGTCGGTGGCCTCGTCGCGGCGGCCGAACGGCCCCCAGCCGATCTTGAACGCGCGGAATCCCTGCTCCTTGACGGGCAGAATCGCCTCCGCCATCCGGTCCGGTTCCTGCATCAGCAGCGAAGCGTAAGGACGCACACGGTCGCGGTAGCGGCCGCCAAGCAGCCGGCCCACCGGCTGCCCTGTCGCCTTGCCGAGGATGTCCCACAGCGCGATGTCGATCCCGCTGATCGTGTGCGTGATGGCGCCCCCTCGGCCGAGCCAGAACGTGTTCTGATGCAGTTTCTCGCTCACCCGTTCGGGTTCGAGAGCGTTCTCACCTTCGTAGAGCGGCTGAAGGATTCCGAGCGAGGCCCGCACCAGCGCGTCGTTGGTGAAAACGCTGCCCCAGCCCGTGATCCCCGCCTCCGTCGATACCTCGATCAGGGTGTGGACGCAGTCCTCGGGTTTCAGCTCGTTCGACCAGCCGCCCTCCGGCGTGCGCCCACGCAGGCCGTGCGCAACCACGTTTCGAATCTTCATCGTGGGTCGATTGTAGCAACCCGTCCGGTTTCCGGCGGACGGCGCGGGAGAGAGCTTGCCCTCAGGAGGCGGCGCCCGCGTCGGAGGGTCCGGCCGTCTGGCTCCGACGGGCGAGGTGCGCTTTCCAGGCGTCGAGCACCGCCGCCGTTTGTGTCGCCCCGATCCGATCCGCACCGGCTTCGTAGACCGCGAGGGCCGCCTCAAGAGTCCGCACGCCCGCCGCCGCCTTCACCCGAACCCTCGGGTGGCACTTCGAGTAGAGGAGGCGCACGTCATCAAGGGTGCAACCGGAGGGCGCGAATCCGGTAGACGTCTTCACGAAATCCACCTCGGCGCGCTTGGCGATCTTGCAGGCGATGATCTTCAGATCCTGGGTCAGATAGGCGTTCTCGAGGATCACCTTGAGCAGCACGCCTTCCGAGCGGCAGGCGCCGGCCATCTGCACCAGTTCCGTCTCGACGTACTGAAATTGGCGCGACAACAGCTTTCCGATGTTCACAACCGCGTCGATCTCGCGGGCGCCGCGCCGGATCAGGTCCCGGCACTCGAAAAGCTTCGCCCCCGTTGTCTGGCTGCCGTGCGGAAATCCGGCCACGCTGCCGACCGCCACTGCTGTGCCCCGCAGCGAACGCACCGCGATGTCGACGTCGCTGGGTCGCACGGTAACACTGGCCACCCCGTAGCGTTCGGCGAGTTCACATCCGTCGCGGATGTCGTCATCGGTCAGCTCCGGCCGCACCAGCGAATGGTCGATCCGACGGGCCAGGTCTTCGTAGGTGGTCAGCGGCGGTCTTTCATGATCCATAGGGTTCCGAAATGACGGAGTTGGGTCCGGACGTTCTTGGCTCCGGCCCACCAGTCCTCGTGGTGAAAGTTGCCGAAGTTGCCCTGTCCGCGCTCGCGTTCGTCGAGGTCGCCCAGGGCGATGTTCAGCCCGACCGGCTTGTCGCCGGCTTCCGGCGAATAGTACCGCCCGGGCTCGATCTCCACGCATGGATTGAAGTTGATCGCCCACTCGATCACGTAGACGCCGCCGCGGGATTCCTTCCTGACGACCCGCGCCACCGCCTCCATGGCGCGCTGCTGGATCCAGCGCTGGTAGGTGTTCCAGGCCCGTTCCTCGCGCCGCGGTTCGCCCTCGAGCAGACACGACTTCTCTCCGGCCGAAGGTCCCACACCTCCCAGGCGGGACTTCGTCAGATTGCAGACCATCTGCCAGGAAGAGCCGTCGGCCGCCACACTCTCCTCGCCCCGCCAGCGGTTTCCGGCGTTGAGCAGGATTTCCATCTCGTCACCGAACCACGGAAAGCCTTCCCGGGTCAACTCGTGCGCTTTCGGATTCTCCGCCGGCAGCCAGCGCTCCGTGTCGATGCCGTAGAGCACATCGTCGCTGACCTCGAAGGCGAAGTACAGCCTTCGGCCGTCGTGCTTCACCCAGCCTCGTAAGGAAAGGTCTTTCGGATCGGTCGTCGGCGTGAACTGCGGGATCCAGCCGGCCACGCCGCGGAAGGCGGTCGCGTCGTCCCATTCACCGGCCGAGATCCGCCCGTCAATGCGGGGGCTCTTACCCGGAAACGCGTGCAAGGCGCGGGGAAAATCCCCCCCGGCAAGCAGGCAAGGCAGGAGCAGCATCCCCGCCAGCCGATCTCTCATCGGCGCTTCTTCTGTTGGGGAGCGGTCGCGCTGAAGCCGAGCGACCTCAGCGCGGCTGTCGCCTTCCGGTCCCATTCGCCGCCGGGAAAGTCGGCTTTGAGTTTCCGGTACTCGCGGGCAGCGGCTGTCGGCTGATCCGCCTTTTCGAACGAACGGGCGCGCATGAACATCGCATTCGGGCGGTGACTGCAATTTTCGGGATACTTTTCGATCACTACGTCGAACGCCACCAGTGCATTCACGTAGTCCTGCTTGTTGAAGTAAATCTCACCTATGTTGTATTGTGCAACACATGCGTTATCGGTGTCCGGAAACCATTTCAGGTAGTCCTGGAAGCCGCTCACGGCCAGCTCGTAGCGCCCCCCGATCTTATCCCGGGTGGCGTTCTGAAACAGGCCCTCGGCGGTGGTCCCGGGCGGCGGCCCTGTCGGCGCAGCGGCTGGGGCAGAGACAGGAGCGACTGGCGCAGGCGGGGGCGCCGGAGGCGTCTGAATCGTCTTCACCAGAGTCTCGAGATCCGCCATCTTGTCCTGCATCCGCTTCAACCGGCCGTTGACGTCACCCACGTCCTCGCGGATCCGCCGGAACTCGTCCGCCATGGTGTCCACACGCGCGCCGAGGTTGGCCGTCGCCGTGTTCACGTTCTTTTCGAGGTTTTGCATCCGCTCGATCATCTTCACCTCGAAGGCTACCAGCCCGGTGTTCGTCTGGGAAGACGAGTTGATCACCTGCTGCACCATCGTCTTGATCGCGATCAACTGATCGTCGACCGATTTCTGCATCTTCCGCACGTCGTCGGCGAGCAGACTGATGTCCCTCTGGATGGCTTCGTGCTCCTTGTTCGCCGCACTGGCTGAAAAGGATAAAGCCAGTGAAATCATGAAGATATACTTCGACCGGAGCATGGATTCTCCTCTTGGAGGCTCGCCTTTGCCCCCTCGTTTTCTATTATGCCAAATATGCGAAATGGGAGCAGGGACTTCCCCTGCTCCCAAACCATTCAAGCCAGCCGGCCATCCGGCTGAGGCGTTCGCCCGGACGAGTTACTCGGCCGTGAAGTGGGCGCGCCGGTTCCGCTGCCAGCACGACTCATTGGCCTCAGTGCACTGCGGACGTTCTTTGCCGTAGCTGATGGTCTTGAGCTTGTCGGAAGGCACGCCCAGTTGAACCAGGAAGTCCCGTGCCGCCGTCGACCGTTTGTCGCCGAGACCGAGGTTGTACTCGGCGGATCCTCTCTCATCGCAGTGTCCCTCGATGGTGATCACCGCGCTGGGGAACTTGCTGAAGATCGCTTTCAGCGCGTCGGCGTTGCGGGTCAGCAGCGACCGGGCATCCTCGCGAATGCTGTACTGGTCGTAGTCAAAAAAGGCGTCTTGAACCGTGCGTTCCAACACCTGCCGGAGAGTCTCGGTCGGCTCCGGCGGCGGCGGCGGGGGAGGAGGCGTCGGTTTCGGGTTGACCGTGACGCGGACCGTTCGGGAGTCGTTTCCGCCGGCGCCCCGCGCGGTCAATGTATACGAGGTCGACTCGTTTGGGTAGACCTGGCGGCTTCCGGTGGCCGCGACCGTGCCAATGCCCGGTTCGATGGCCACGCTGTCAGCGTCGGCGACTTCCCAGCGCAGCGTGGCCGACTGACCCTGCTGGATGGATGACGGCTCGACGGTGAAGCTGACGACGCGCGCGGCCTTCTTGGGCGGGGGCGGCTCCGGTTTGGTCGGGGGTGGTGGCGGGGGCGGCGGTTGGGGTGGAGGCACCTTCTTCTTACAACCGGCCGCGAACAGGAACAGGAAAAATGCCAAAAGTATACAACTGATCGTTCGTTTGCTCATCTCAGTGAACGTTCCCTCCTATGGGATTCCTTTCTCCGGGTCGATTCTGTTGTCTGCGTTTTTGATTTCGTCCGGAAAGCAGCGCTCGCCGGGAAAGGCACGCGCGTGATGTGGACGCCTACCCAATCGTTTTACCATGCCCGGCGTTGCAAATGAAACTTTTTTTTCAGTTTCGGCTCCAGACCGGCTTGTCGTTGATGCCCTCATGGGTGAGTTGCCGAAGCTGGGTCCCGTCGGCGAGCATCGTCCAGATCTGTAGCGATCCGCTGCGGTTGGAGGAGAAAACCAGGTGCCTGCCATCAGGCGCCCAGGAGGGATTCTCATTTCTTCCCTGGCCATGCGTCAGCTGGACGTCCTTTCCGGTGGCCACATCCATCACGAAGATGTTGTAGTTACCTGGATCATATCCTCTTGTCCAGCTGAATGCAATGAATTGGCCGTCCGGATGCCAGGAGGGGTTCACCGCCTCGCCCTCACCCGAGGTCAGACGGACGACATCGGCGCCTTCCATGTTCATCTTGTAGATCTGCGGCGGCCCGGACCGCCCCGACGTGAACACGATCTCCGAGCCCGTCCGCGGGTTCACCTTGGGTTCGGTCTCGATCGCCGTCGAGTGGGCCAGCCGGCGCAACCCCGAACCGTCCTGGCGGCACGTGTAGATATTCAAAGCCCCGCCGTGCGCGGTCGACGCAAACAGGAGGTTGCCGTCCGCGGTGAACTCGGGCGAGGCGTTGACCGAGGCCTTTTGGTTGTAGAAGGGCAACAGCCGCCCGGTCTCGAGCGACATCAACATGACCGTCGGATTTCCCCGGGCAAACGTTGTGAATGCCAGCCTCGTATTGTCCGGCGAAACGGCGGCGAAGGTCGTGGTGGAGTTCAGCCGGGTGAGTTGCTTCTTGTTCGATCCGTCCCAGTCCATCACCCAGATCTCCTTCACGTTCCCTCCCCGGCTGGACGTGTAGTAGATCTTCGTGCCGAAGATCGGCTTGACCCCGAACTTCGCGAGGATATCGGCGGCGAACTCGTGCGCGACCTTTCGCGCCCCCTCTTCGGACAGGTCCCCTAGGTAGACTTTGTTCAGCACTTGTGCGGCGGCCACATTCTGCTGTTCGACATTGAACAGCCACCCGTAGAGAAGGAACCGGTTATCCTGCACCCCCGCATAGCCGACCGTCAGGAAGTTCGCACTGACCGGCGGGTTGGACCAGTCTGTCAGCCAGGGCCCCATCCGTTGGTTGTTCACCGGTGGCTTGAAATCCTGCGGACGCTGCGGGATTTCGATCGGGTACGAGGTCTTCGGCGCCATCTTGAATACGCCGGAATCCTGGAGGTCTTCAAACAATGTCTTGTTGAAAACCGCCATATGACGTTGGGCGTCCCCCGTGCCGCGCATGTCGGGCACGGCGATCGTTCCTTTGCCGTCCCCGATGATCTTGATCAACGCGTCCGGTCCTGTTCGTTGCTGCGCCAAACCCGCCGGCAGAAGACAGAGCGCGAGCAGCAGAGGCGTGGAAACTCGATTTCTCGTGGACATGATCGCAGTCATTCTCTCCTTCAGTGACTCCATACTGGGTTCTCGTTTCTGTGCTCGAACGTCAACTGCCGCTGCCGGGAACCGTCGGCGAGCATCGTCCATATCTGGGTCGAGCCAGACCGCGCCGACGAAAAGGCGATGTGCCGGCCGTCCGGCGCCCACGTCGGGTTCTCGTTGCGGCGGCCGCCCTGAGTCAATTGTGTCAGCTTTCGCGTTTCCGTGTTGTACACAAAGATCTGGAATCCCGTTCCGTACGTCTGCTTCCAGCTGAAGGCGATCCTGTCGCCTTGCGGGCTCCAAGCCGGGTTGCCCGCTTCACCGCCCCCGGTGGTGATGCGAGTCAGCCCGGTCCCGTCCAGATTCATCCGGTAGATCTGCGCCGCGCCAGACCGTCCGGAGGTGAAGACGATCTCGGAGCCCGTCCGCGGGTTGACCTTCGGCTCAGTCTCCACCGCCCGTACGTTGGTGAGCCGGCGCAGCCCCGACCCGTCCGAATTGGCGATGTACAGGTTGAGCAGGCCTCCGTGCGCCGTCGACGCGAACACGAGCCGGCCGTCCGGAAGAAACTCCGGCGCCGCGTTGACGGAAGCCACCGGATTGTAGAAGGGCAGCAGGCGCCCCGTGTCGGTGGCCATGATGGCCAGCGACGAATTTCCCCGGGCCAGGGTCGTGTAGGCCAGCTTCGAGTTGTCGGGCGAAACCGCCACGAAGCTGGTCACCGAATCGTAGGCTGTCAGCTGGCGCTGATTCCGCCCGTCCCAATCCATCACCCAGATCTCTTTGCTCCGGTTGCGGACAGACGTGTAGAAGATCCTGGTTCCCCACAGAGGACGCATGCCGTGCCGGACAAGGATGGCCGCGGCGCATTGCTGCGCCGCCCGCCGGGCGCCTTCTTCGCTCAGCGGTCCGAAACAACAGGCGGAGGAATCGGCCAGGCGCAACTGGTTGCCGCTGACCGAGAGTTCCGCTTCGACAAAAACACGCTCCGCGCCCGCCTCCTCGAGCATCTGCGCCATCGCCGTCCGCACCGTGTTTGCCCAGGCCGAGGCCGCTCCGAAGGCCGTCACGTTGACGGCCGGACCCGCGTTGCGTCCGGCCGCGGCGACAACAAAGGGGATGGCGCCGAGAAGGATGCGCTTCATCGCTTCAGCAGGAACTGGAACTCGATGTTCGCGGAGTCGCGCTCGAACTCCGCGGGCAGCGGGGGAAACGGCGAGCAGTCGACGATCGCCCGCTGGCAGGAATAATCGAGCGCCGTGTTGCCGCTGCGCTGAATCACGCGGATATCCCGCGCCGCTCCGTTCCGCAGGATCTGGAACCCGATGATTACCGTCGGCGCCGTGCGCAGGCCCGAGTCCACATCCGAGGTATTCCATTTCCGGACCACGCAGTCGCGCAACAGCGCCGCGTAGCCTCCGAACCGGCTGCCGAAGGGGTTGCCGTCCCCGAGTCCCACTCCTCCCGTACCCGGTTTTCCAAAGATCGGCGACGAGGCCGCCGCGCCCGTGGACGACCCGGACTGGTTCTCCTTGAGTTGCTCGAACGCCTTGTTGCGGGCGCGGAGATACGCCGCCAGGTCGAGCGATTTCTTCTTTTTCTTCTGGTCCTTCTTGCCCAGGCGGACGGCGTCGTCCTCGTCGGGCTCGGGCTTGGGCGGATCGGTCCGCTGCGGCACGAGCGACTCAGTATCGTTTGCCACCGGGTTGAAACGCGACGGCGGGTTGATGACCGGGATGGACGCCACCGGCGTGATCGCCGTTCCACCCGGAATCGCGTTCGGGTCACCGAACGTGTCACTTCTGCCGCCGCCCTGCCAGATGGCGGTGATCCCGATCACCGCCGCCATGATCCCGTGCAGCAGCAACGACGAGTAGAAGGAAGGGCGCAACGGCTCCTGCGTATCGAGGATGTCGATATGCGTTCCGCTCTCCATGCTGCTATCTTCTCCCGGGGGAATCCTCCATCGGACGGGTCACCATGCGCACCTCCAGTTTTTCCCGGCCGAGGGCGCTGATCACCTGCGCGATGGGATCCCATATCGTCGCCTTGTCTGCACGCACGTAGACGGCATTCTGCCCCTTGAACCGCTCGCGCACTTCCTTCCCCAGAAGGTTGATGTTCACGGGTTTGTCATTCAGGTAATACTCACCCTGCTTGGTGATCGAGACCACCGGCAGTTCGTCGATCTGCGAACGCGTCTCGGTCACTTTCGGAACCTCGATTTCGAGGCCGAACTCCATCACCTGCGCCGTGATCATAAAGATGATCAGCAGGACCAGCACGACATCCACCAGCGGGATGATATTGATCTCCGACAGCGGAGGAACGCCGCGCGATCGCCGGCTGCCACTCGCCGCCGGGGGCAGGGTGAACGCCATCGCCTCAATCCCCGTAGTTGCGTTCGGCCAGGTTCATGAACTCGAGGGAAAAATCGTCCATGCGCGCGCCGAACTCCCGCAACTGGTGCGAAAAATAGTTGTAAGCTACGGCGGCCGGAATCGCCGCGAACAGCCCGAGGGCCGTGGCGACAAGGGCCTCCGCGATCGGCGGCGCCACCACCCGGAGGCTCGCGCCTCCCGCCGTCGCCAGCGCCGAAAACGCGTCGATGATGCCCCAGACGGTGCCGAACAAACCGATAAAAGGCGAGATCGCCGCGGTCGTCGCAAGCCAGTTCATGTGCCGCTCGAGCTTGGTCAGCTCTTCGCTCACTCCAAGCTGGAGCGATCTCTCGATGGCCAGCTTGTTCTGGAGACTTCCGCGGCCCCGCACCTGCCGGTCGACCTCCTCGTAGCCGAACTCGAAGACAGCCACGAGCGGCGCCAGCGGGAATCCCTGAATGCCGGCGGCGATCGCCGACAGCGAATCGGCTTTTCGAAACACGCGCACGAAGTTCCGGTTGCTTAAACTCGCCTTCTTGAACACCTGCCACTTGTTGAAAATGATGGTCCACGAGAAGACCGACACGGCCACCAGCAGGATCATCACTCCGAGAGGGAGAGGCTGGGCTTGGGATACGAGTTGCCAGATGCTCACCTGGGCCAAGAGCAACAAACGGTTAGACTCCTTCGGGCGTGGACGGAATCGGCGGAAGAATCGCGAGCCGAACCTCTATCATACCCGACGCCGGAAGTCGGCAGAACGCTTCGCCACGCTTTTGTTTACACGACTCCGGGGCGCCGGCTGCGTTCCCCGAAGCGTGTCCGAAGACGGACAGGGTAAAATGAAAGTTCCACCCAATGACACTCGACGAACTGGAAAGAGAGTACGTTTCGCTCCGCCAGCAGGCTGAAGCTGTGCGGAGCTATCTTTGACGCGCCCCGCAAGCAGGCGGAGCTGCGCAAACTTGAAGAGAAAATCGCCGATCCCGGCTTCTGGAACGACCAGGAAAAGAGTCAGAAAGTTCTCCAGGAGCGCAAACGTCTGGAGACCGCCGTCGCGCAGGACCGCGAAGTGTCCGCCGCCGCCGGGGACATCGACACGCTGTTCGAACTCGGCCGCGAAGGCGAGGATGTCACGCGCGACCTCGCCGCCGAGATCAGCCGGTTTCGCGCCCGCGTCCAGGAGCTCGAAGAAAGCATGCTTCTGTCGGGCGAAAACGACCACCGCTCGGCGATCATGACGATCCATCCCGGCGCCGGCGGCACCGAAAGCCAGGACTGGGCTGAGATGCTGCTGCGGATGTATCTGCGGTGGGCCGAACGCCACGGCTTCAACACGGTAATCACGGACCGTCTGGACGGCGAAGGCGCCGGCATCAAGTCGGTCACCTTCGAGATCAACGGGGAGAACGCTTTCGGGCTGCTCGGATCGGAGATCGGAGTCCACCGGCTGGTCCGCATCTCGCCGTTCGACGCCAACGCGCGCCGCCACACTTCCTTCGCCTCCGTTTTCGTCTACCCGCAGATCGACGACGACGTCAAGATCGAGATCCGGCCCGAGGATCTCCGCGTGGACGTCTTCCGCGCCTCCGGCGCGGGCGGCCAGCACGTCAACCGCACCGAATCGGCCGTGCGCATGACGCACGTGCCCACCGGAATCGTGGTCCAGTGTCAGAACGAGAGGTCGCAGATCAAGAACCGCGCCAGCGCGCTCAAGCAGATGCGCGCCAAACTCTACGAATACGAGATGGAGAAGCGGCGCGCGGAGGAGAAAAAACTCGAGGACTCCAAGGCCGACATCAACTTCGGCAGCCAGATCCGCAGCTACGTGCTGGCGCCATACCGCCTCGTCAAGGACCAACGGACCAAACTCGCCATCGGCGACGTCGACCGCGTGCTCGAAGGCGATCTGAAGGAACTCCAGCACGCCTGGCTCGTGTTCAAAAAGACGGGACGCACCGCCGGAGCCGACGGCCGGGATGACCTTCCCGAATAGCGCTGAAATCGCCCGCGCCGCGGCCCTGCTGCGGGCTGGTGAACTGGTCGCCTTCCCGACGGAGACCGTCTACGGCCTGGGCGCCAACGCTCTCGATGAGGGCGCCGTACGGCGGATCTACGAAGTGAAAGGACGCCCTCCGTCGAGCCCTTTGATCGTCCACGTCGACTCGGTCGCCATGGCCCGGACGCTCGTCTCGGCGTGGCCGCCCGCCGCGGACCTTCTGGCTGCCAGGTGGTGGCCCGGCCCGCTCACGCTCGTGGTCCCCAAGACTCCCGCCGTACCGGACTGCGTCACGGCGGGGCTGCCGACGGTCGGCCTCCGCGTGCCGGCGCACCCGGTCGCGCTGGCGCTGATCAAAGCGGCCGGCATCCCACTGGCCGCCCCCAGCGCCAACCGGTTCACGCAGTTGAGCCCCACCACCGCCGAACATGTCCGGCGCGCGCTGGGAAACCGCGTGTCGATGATCCTCGACGGCGGGCCCTGCGACGTCGGCATCGAGTCCACCGTCGTTTCGCTGGCCGGCCCGCGGCCGGTTCTCTTGCGCGCCGGAATCCTCTCCCGCGAGGAACTGGAATCCGTCGCCGGGCCCTTTGGCGAACCGGACCCCGCCGGCGCCGCCCACCCGGCTCCCGGCATGCACGAGCGTCACTATCGGCCCCGGACGCCGCTGTTCCTGCTGCCGTGTGAACTTCCGCCAGGACGGGGTGTCACCCTGACCCTGAATCTCATGCCGGCCGGCGCCAAGGCTTACGCCCGGGCGCTCTACGCCAGGCTCCATGAGTTGGACAGCGAGGGCTGGGACTGGATCGCGGTCGAGCCGCCCCCGCCCGACCCCGAGTGGGACGGCGTGCGCGACCGCTTGTCGCGCGCCGCCTGCCGGCCGCCCGCTACCGCCCGGTGAAATCGAACGTGAAGCTCTCCCCGAGGTAGACGCGCTTGACCTCCGGATCCCGGCCCAGCGCCTCGGGCGTGCCTCCTCGGAATATCTTTCCGTTGTTGATGATATAGGCGCGGTCCGTCACCGCCAGCGTCTCCCGCACGTTGTGATCGGTGATGAGGATCCCGATGCCGGACCGTTTGAGTTCGGAGATGATCCGCTGAAGCTCGATCACCTGAATCGGGTCGATGCCCGAGAACGGCTCGTCGAGTAGCAGAAAACTCGGTTCGATCACCAGCGACCGCGCGATTTCGACGCGCCTTCGCTCTCCGCCCGACAGCGCGAACCCCTTGTTGTGGCGCACCGTCTCGAGTCCCAACTGCTCGATGAGGCGGTCCCGCCGCAGACGCCGCTCGCGCCCGCCGAGCGGCAGCGTTTCGAGGATCGCCATCAGGTTTTCCTCCACCGTCAGCCGCCGGAACACCGACGGTTCCTGGGGCAGATAGCTGATGCCGTTCCTCGCCCGCTCGAACATCGCCATGTCGGTGATGTCGCGGTCGTCGACGAGCACGCGGCCGGAGTCCGGCGTGATCAGGCCCACGATGATGTAGAAGGAGGTCGTTTTCCCCGCGCCGTTCGGCCCGAGCAGCCCCACGACCTCGCCCTCCGAGACCTTCACCGAGACGTCGGAGACGACCTTTCGCCTTCGGTAGGACTTGGAGATTTCCACGGTCTGAAGCGTTCGCATCGGAGTGCCGGGTTTCGCCCGCGGCCCTTCAGTTCCGCTTCACCCTGCTGATGACGGGCTGCGTGGGCGCTCCCTCGATCAGCAGGTTATCATTCCGTGTGAAGTAGGTCAATTGCTTGCCGCGCGCGGCGCCTTTCAGAGAGTCCTGGAGCACGGCGTTTCCGCCGCTCAGAATTACTTTCTCATCGGCCGCGTAGTACTCGGCGTGCGGCGCCGTTCCCAGCCGAGTGCGCCCGCCCTCCGCCTGGAAGATCTCCACCCTGCCGTCCGCGAACGCGCGGTTGAGGCTCGAATCGCTGTTCTTCCCCGCCTCGTTCAGCCACGCCCGCAATTCCGCCGCCTTGACGTCCATGCCCTCCCGGATCATGCGTGCGGACCCGCGGTAATGGGCCAGGCGCTCCCGTCCGTCGTAGTCCAGTTCGTCGGCGTGAACGATGGTCACGGCCGGCCGGCCGGTCCTCCGGTCCGCCTTCCGGTCCAGGAATTGGCTCACAACCTGACCCCTGGCCCGCAGCGTGTTGGCGATCCGATCGATCCAGACCTTTTCCGCGCTCAGGTTATTGGCCGACTGCGACAGCAGCGCCTTTCCCTCGTAGACGATGCGCCTGTTGCGGTCGGTGGAGACCATCCTTCGCGCAGTCGCCTTCACCGGCTCATCCTGCGAGAGCATCGCGTTGGTGCTCGCCGCCTTGCGGTCCGGCAGCCGCGATGAGGTTACGTTGCCCTCGGCGGTGAAGTCGCCGGTAATCTGGTTCAGAATGATCTGGTCCGCTGTCACCCAGCCTGCCGGGTCCCAGGCCCGGGCGGGCCGGGACAGGGTGATCAGATTGGTTCTCGAATCGAGAACGGCGTGCGACGCCGTAGCCTCTTGCTCCCCCTCTCTATAGCGGAAATCGCTCCACTGTTCGAGCCTGATCAGGGCGCCCGTGTCCGGGTCGAACTCCGCCGCCAGGTCGCGGCTCGACGTCACGGCGGGCGGAGGATCGGCCTTGGCGCCCGCCGGCCGCGGCTTGCGCGTTTCCGTGGTCACGTTGACCGCCCGGAACGCCTTGATCTGGTTGCGGTCCCCATAGGTGATCCAGATCCGTTCGCCATTCAGCTTTCGGTACGGCTGGGCGGGATGGTTCGGCAGGAATTGCAGCGTTCCGGCGGCCGCCGTTTCAACCGATTCCATCTCCTCCCCGTTGTCCCGCATCTTGGCGACGATCCAATCGCTTTCGAGCACCCTGTTGGGCGGACGAGGTCCGGAGCCCCTGGCAGCTGGGCGTGATTCCAGTTTCGACGCCCCCTGCGCCGTGGCGGTCCTCAGAACGCTATCGCCATTCCGCACTGTGAAATCGAGTTCGATCAACGGAGTCGTCACCGCTGTCTCGCCGGCCGCCGACGCCATTTGCAGCTGCGCGCCACCCCGTCCGGCGATCTTTTCCACCTCCGATTTCGGAGTCATGTTCATGGTCAGGGCTGCCGCCGCGAATGTCAGCTTACGGTCCGGATACTCGTCCGTTCCCCGCGCGTCGCTGGCCTCGACCAGGCGGATGTTACCGTCCTCGAGCGTGATCACCGCGTCGCCGCCGTCCAGCGTCAGGTTCTGCCGTTTCAGACGGGACCACGGCGAGAGGAACACCTGAGAATCCGCCTCCTTGTGGACGAGGTGCCCGGCCTCAACCCGCATCGGCTTCTGGTCCTTGTCCTTGCCACGCCAGTTGAGAACGACGTCGGAGAACAGTTCGATTTCGCGCGTGCGCGGATCATAGTTGGCGCCCTTCGCCGTGCCTTCCCCCATATCGAAGGCGAACCGGGTAAACGATTCCGTGCGCGCCACACCGCTCACGGTTTCCACGATGACTCCCGAGGACTGGATCGTCACCAGGCGTCCGGGCTTGGCCAGTTCCTCTTCGCTTGTGGGAACCGCGAGCGTGATCTCCACCTCTCCTTCTGAGAAGAGCGTCCCCTGGTTCTTGTTGAAGACCGCGCGGTCCGATCTGACGTAGTCGTACACCTTCCCGCAGTCCTTGAACAGCATCATCTGGACGCCTGTCAGTAGGATGTTCGTGTCCGGACCCTGCGTCGCCTCCTGGTCTTTCGCCCGCACCTCAATGATTGGACACTTGCCGTCGTCGCGGCGGTACACCCAGTCCTCGCTGGCCGAGGCCAATCCCTTGCGGATCGGAGGGGGAAGAGGAGTCTGCTGGCGCGTCTGGCTTTCTCTCTGACGGAAATAGGCTGAACCGACGGCGCCAAGAATGACAGCAATCGCGAGGAGGAACAGACGGCGGGTTCGCCGCATCGTAACTTTCAGGATACCTGAAAGCACATCCGGCAAGAGCAATCTGTGACGGCGGCGCCGTCAGAGTAGAGTTCGCCTTCTGCGGTCCTGAACCGGGTCGAACAGTGCGGACTCGCGGCCCGCTACGCCACATCCGCCGGATTCCCGTTGGCGCCGCACACCAGCACGCCGACTCGTTCGCCCGCCGCCGGCCGATAGGCGCCGCTGAGCAATGCCGCCATCGCGGCCGCCCCGCCCGGCTCGACTGCAATCCGCAAGCGGTCCCACAACGCGCGCTGCGCGTCGCGGATGGCGGCGTCGGAAACCAGCACCACGCGCTCGATGAATTTCTTCGCCAGCGGGAACATCAGGCTGCCGACGCGGCGCGCGCCCAGCGAATCGGCCGCAATCCCGCCGGGCT